>ERZ857785.1714-NODE-1714-length-22442-cov-28.091169_pt1 | contig 22442 bp, 19 predicted proteins | sample MGYA00519763_ERZ857785 | MGnify/ENA primary metagenome ERZ857785 (study PRJEB31778, sample SAMEA3449365) | human gut metagenome | biome: human gut; feature: human-associated habitat; material: faeces | place: United Kingdom | collected 2010/2012 ...
TGACCTTGCTTTTGAGGTGCGGGATTATCTGAAATCTCACCCCAATGCGGCGGTGATCAATCTGGGCTGCGGGCTGGACGGCACAGGGAGAAGCTGCGACAACGGCAGCTGTAACATTTACAATCTGGACTTTCCCGATGTCATAGCCGTGCGTAACGAGCTTTTGCCCGCCGGGGAGCGTGAGGAAAATATCCCATGCGATTTGAACAATACCGAATGGTTTAGAAAAATTGACTCTTCAAACGGTGCGGTATTCTTTGCCTCCGGCGTGTTCTATTACTTCCTGACCGAGCAGGTCAAAGCTCTTGTGCAGGGTATGGCAGACGCCTTCCCCGGCGGTGTGCTGGTGTTTGACGCTGCGAATCGGGCGGCGGTGAAGATGATCGCCAAGACATGGCTCAAGAGTGCGAAGATCAAGGATGTGGGCGCGTATTTCGCGGTTTCCGACGCTCCCAAAGAGATCGGCGCGTGGGATAGCCGTTTGCAGGTCTCCAGCCGGGGCTATATGTTGGGCTACAACGATCTGCGTGACCCATCCGTCAGCGGCTTTTTCCGGCTTCTTGCAAAAGTCGGTGACGGAATGATGAAGATGCAGATCGTGAGGATCAAATTCGGCGGCAGGTAATGAAATACACCGGGATGCCTTGGGACATATGGGCGTTGATTACACCGTTGTTTTGAGAGCAGCTTCGGGAAGAAGAAACAGTAAGATCATTCCGATGCCGCCATCGCGGCCATCGGTTTGACATATATATTTTATATAGGAGGACAATCATTATGAAAAAAATCGGTTTATTTGCAGCAGGCGTGCTGTTCGGCACGGCAGGCATCAAGCTGCTGGGCAGCAAGGATGCCAAGAAGGTCTACGCCCACACCACTGCTGCCGCACTGCGTGCCAAGGAGGGCGTGATGAAAACGGTCACGGCGGTGCGTGAGGGTGCGGAGGATGTTTACGCCGATGCGAAGGCCATCAACGAATGCCGCGCAGAGGCGGAGGCTGCCGCTGTGGTGGAGGACGCTTCTGCGGAGGAAAGCAAGGCGGAGTGATCCATGAAATGCACAATCCTACATGATTTGCCGGGGCGGCTGCGGGTACACCTGTGCTGCGGGCGGATGAGCTTATCCCAAGCAGATGTGCTGGAATATTATCTGCGCGCCCAGGACGGCGTACGGGAGGTCAAGGTCTACGACCGGACGCAGGACGCGGTGGTGCTCTATGAGGCGGAGCGTGGAAGCATACTCCGTGCGCTGGCAGTTTTCTCCTTCGCCAAGGCGGAGGCTATGGAGCTGGTGCCGGAGCATACCTCCCGGGCACTGAACCGGGAGTTTGAGGATAAGCTGGCGGTTGCCGTTATGCGGCGATGTATCTCCAAGCTGTTTCTGCCTGTGCCCATCACCACGGCACTGGCGGTGCTCCGTTCCGTAAAGTACATCCGGGAAGGACTTTCGGCATTGTGGCACGGCAGGCTGTCCGTCGCCGTGCTGGACGCCACTGCCGTCACGGTGTCCATGGTGCGGGGTGATTTTGCCACCGCAGGCTCTGTCATGTTCATGCTGCACCTGGGCGAAATTCTGGAGGAATGGACCCATAAAAAGTCCGTGGCAGACCTTGCCTCCGCCATGAGCCTGCGTGTGGACAGCGTCTGGCTGCAGGTAAACGGCACCGAGGTGCTGACGAAGATCACCGATGTAATGCCGGGAGACCGTATCGTGATCCGCACCGGCGGCATGATCCCGCTGGACGGCCGGGTGGTGGAGGGCGAGGCCATGGTGAACCAGTCCTCTCTCACCGGCGAGTCCATGCCCGTGGCCAAGCACCCCGGCAGTCCCGTCTATGCCGGGACGGTAGCGGAGGAGGGCGAGTGCGTCATCTCCGTGGAGAAAACGTCCGGCAGCGGGCGATATGACCGGGTGGTTCACATGATCGAGGAGTCGGAGAAGCTGAAATCCACCGCCGAGGACAAGGCGTCCCGGATGGCGGACAGGCTGGTGCCCTACACGCTGGGCGGCACGGTACTGACGTATCTGCTGACCCGGAATGTGACAAAAATGCTGGCGGTGCTGATGGTGGACTTCTCCTGCGCCCTGAAGCTGGCCATCCCCATCGCGGTGCTGTCCGCCATGCGGGAGAGCAGCGGCTATCACATCTCCGTCAAGGGCGGACGCTTTTTGGAGGCGGTGGCCAGGGCAGACACCATTGTGTTCGACAAGACCGGCACACTGACCTATGCGACGCCCACCGTGGCGGCGGTCATCCCATTCGGCGGACACGACGAGGCGGAAATGCTGCGCCTTGCTGCCTGTCTGGAGGAGCATTACCCCCATTCCATGGCAAACGCCGTGGTGGCGGAGGCAAAGCGGCACAGGCTCACCCATGAGGAGTACCATTCGCAGGTGCAGTATGTGGTGGCCCACGGCATCTCCAGTATGGTGGAGGGCAAGAAGGTCATTATCGGCAGCGCGCACTTTGTCTTTGAGGACGAGGGCTGCCGCATCCCGGAGGGAGAACAGGCGAAATTTGACACCCTGCCCGCCGCGTACTCCCACCTGTACCTCTGCATGGACGGGGAGCTGGCGGCGGTGATCTGCATCCACGATCCCCTGCGCCGGGAGGCGCGAGAGGCGGTAAGGGCACTGCACGAGAGCGGCTTTGCCAACGTGGTGATGATGACCGGCGACAACCGCCGCACGGCGGAGGCTGTGGCCGCCGAGGTGGGCGTGGACGCGGTGTACGCCGAGGTGCTGCCGGAGGACAAGGCCGCCTTTATCCGGCAGGAAAAGGCGAAGGGCCACACCGTTATCATGGTGGGCGACGGCGTCAACGACTCCCCTGCCCTGTCGGAGGCGGACACGGGCATCGCCATCTCCACCGGCGCGGCTATCGCCCGGGAGATCGCCGACATCACCGTTTCCTCGGAAGATCTCTTCGCGCTGGTAACGCTGCGTCGGCTCAGTCAGGCACTAATGGAGCGCATCCACGGCAGCTACCGCTTCATCGTGGGCTTCAACCTGACGCTGATCGCACTGGGCGTGGCGGGGGTACTGCCGCCCACCACCTCGGCGCTGCTGCACAACGGGTCCACGTTGGGCATCAGCCTGCGGAATATGACCGACCTGCTGGACAAGGAAGAAAATACCCGAAAATAAATAAGCAAGCGCGGGAGCAGAGAGGCGGCAAGGTGCTTCTCTGCTCCTTGCAGACACTGTGGGGAGAATACATTGCGATAACAGCAAATCCGGCATGCACGAATCAATAGATTTTAGAGATCCGCCATCAGAACGGATTGACAATTCGACAAAATGTGATATAATACCGCTGTCTGGAAAAATATAAAGTTGTAGCACAGAGGTGTCTGCCCAAAAGCAGATGAAAAGGGAATCCGGTGCGAATCCGGAACGATGCAGTCACTGTGTACGGGAGCGGCCCTGCAATCCACTGGGAAACTGGGAAGGGCAATGCCGCGATGAACGAAGTCAGGAGACCTGCCTGTGTGTGGAATCTCAAGCCTGCTGCCAACAGGTTGGTTTTCCTACGAACTTATGATTCGGCGCGGTGGACCGCACGGATGTGTATGTAGTAAGAAGCACCGAGGGCGGCTGTGTGAGACACAGCCGTTTTTATATTTCTTTCAGAACAAATATTTTAGAAAGAGGTAGATCCCCCATGAAGAAAGCACTTGCCTTTCTGATGGCGGCTGTGATGCTGATGAGCATGCTGACCGCCTGCGGCAACAAGGACAATGCTGCCGACAACAATGACGCTGACAACAACAATGTGAACACTGAGGAAACCGACAAGGCCGCCGCCGACAAGGTTGCCGCTCTGATCGACGCCATCTACGTACAGGAGCGCACCGAGGAGACCGACGCCCAGTGTGAGGCCGCCAAGGCCGCTTGGGATGCCCTGACCGACGCCCAGAAGGCTCTGGTGGAGGGTGAGGAAGCCAGCCCCGACTATTTCGGTCTGGACACCGGTGACGCGTCCAAGGACGATCCCCGCAACCAGGACGAGATCGGCGAGAAGGAGCTGCTGGTGGTGTCCTTCGGCACCTCCTTCAACGACAGCCGCGTAGCCGACATCAAGAGCATCGAGGATGCCCTGCAGGAGGCCAACCCCGACTGGTCCGTGCGCCGCGCTTTCACCGCGCAGATCATCATCAACCACATCCAGGCCCGTGACGGCGAGAAGATCGACAACATGGAGCAGGCCCTGGAGCGCGCTGTCGCCAACGGTGTGAAGCAGCTGGTCGTCCAGCCCACCCACCTGATGCACGGTGCTGAGTACGACGAGATGTGCGCCGCCATTGACAAGGTTCGCGACCAGTTTGACTCCGTTGAGATCGCCGAGCCCATGCTGGGTGAGGTTGGCGACGATGCCACCGTCATCAACGCCGACAAGGAAGCCGTTGCTAAGGCCGTCGTGGCCGCTGCCCTCGAGGAGAGCGGCTATGAGTCCACCGCTGCCGCCAAGGATGCCGGTGTTGCCTACGTGCTGATGGGCCACGGTACGGCTCATGTGGCCAAGGTCACCTACAGCCAGATGGCTACCCAGATGGCCAAGCTGGGCTACGAGAACGTGTTCGTGGGCACCGTGGAGGGCGAGCCCGAGGAGACCTCCTGCGAGGCCGTGATCGAGGCCGTCAAGAACGCCGGCTACACCACCGTGGTGCTGCGTCCCCTGATGGTCGTGGCTGGCGACCACGCCAACAACGACATGGCCGGTGCTGACGATGACTCCTGGAAGACCATGTTTGAGGCCGCCGGCTTCACCGTGAACTGCCAGATCTCCGGTCTGGGCCGTATCGCGGACGTGCAGGCCCTCTATGTGGCCCACACCAAGGCTGCCATTGACGCCATCGCGTAACAAGGACTGAACGGGCTCCGGGGCGGTATACCATCGCCTCGGAGCCTTTTTCAAAGCAAGGAGGACTTAACTATGAAGAAAATTTTTTCCTTTCTGCTGGCTGTTCTGATGATGGCAGCGCTGCTGGTGGGCTGCGGACAGCAGCAGATCGATGTCCCCGGCAGCGATGCGCCTGACCAGCCCGCTCTGGCGGACGGCGTGTACACCGCCGACTTCAACACCGACAGCAGTATGTTCCACGCCAACGAGACATGTGACGGCAAAGGCGTGCTGACCGTGAAGGACGGCCAGATGACCATCCACGTCAGTCTGGCCTCTACCAGCATCGTCAATCTGTTCCCCGGTCTGAAGGAGGACGCTCAGAAGGACGGCGCCGTGCTGCTGCAGCCCACCAAGGACACCGTCACCTATCCCGACGGTCTGACTGAGACAGTCAATGGCTTTGATATCCCCGTTCCCGCGCTGGACGAGGAGTTCGATGTGGCCCTCATCGGCAAGAAGGGCGTATGGTATGACCACAAGGTGTCCGTCTCCAACCCTGTCCTGAAGGAGGATGACGGCGATGACACTGCCGCCATCGCATTGGCGGACGGCACCTACACCATTGAGGTAGGCTTCGAGGGCGGCTCCGGTAAGTCCCATGTGCTGACCCCCTGCACCCTGAAGGTGGAAAACGGCGCTGCCACCGCCACCATCGTGTGGAGCAGTGAGAAGTACGACTATATGCTGGTGGACGGTCAGCGCTATGACGTTCTCACCACCGAGGGCGGCTCCACCTTTGAGATCCCCGTGCGGGCGCTGGATACCCCGCTGACGGTGATCGGCGATACCACCGCCATGAGCACCCCCCACGAGATCGAGTACACTCTGACCTTCGATTCCTCCACCGCTGTGGAGGCCGCCCAGTGAGGCGTTTTCTCGCCGGGCTGCTGGCGGCACTGACGGTCTTGTCCCTCTGCGCCTGCGGCGCGGCTGACGCTCCCGCCAAAACAGACGGACAAACCGCCTCCGTATCGTGGGATGAGTTGGTCTTTGACCGTACCATGTCCCTGCGCTACGCGGAGCAGTTCACTGTGGAGTACGCCGGAGAGAGCTACAAACGCATCACCATCAACAATGACCGGGTGTACCTGCTGGTGGCGGAGGGCGCAGCGGTACCCGAGGGGATCCCCTCCGGCGTCACCGTTTTGCAGCAGCCGCTGGACCAGATCTATCTGGTAGCCGCCGCCGCTATGGACTACTTCGACAAGCTGAACGCCATCGACTGCATCACCCTCAGCGGTAAAAAGCAGTCGGACTGGTATATCCAGCGTGCCAAGGACGCCATGGACAGCGGAGCGCTGGTATACGCCGGCAAGTACTCCGAGCCGGATTATGAGCTGATCCTGTCGCAGGGCTGCGATCTGGCGGTGGAAAACACCATGATCTATCACTCTCCGGCGGTGCTGGAGCAGTTGGGGCGGCTGGGTATCCCTGTGCTGGTAGAGACATCCAGCTACGAGACCCAGCCCTTGGGCCGGATGGAGTGGATCAAGCTGTACGCAGCGCTGCTGGACAAAGAGGATGAGGCCGAGGCGCTGTTCAACGCAAAGATGGACAGCGTGGCGGACGTGCTGGAGCAGCAGCCCACGGGCAAGACCGTGGCGTTTTTCTACATCACCAGCAGCGGCGCTGTAAACGTCCGCAAGTCCACGGACTATGTGGCGAAATGCGTCGCCATCGCAGGCGGCAACTATGTCTCCTTCGATGAGTCGGCGGAGGACAACGCACAGTCCACCATCAATATCCAGATGGAATCCTTCTACAACGGCGCGGTGGACGCCGATGTGCTGATCTACAACAGCATCATCGACGGCGAGCTTCACTCGCTGGACGAATTGGTGGCACTGGATCCGCTGATGGCCGACTTCAAGGCCGTCAAGAGCGGTAATGTGTGGTGCCTGACCAAGAACTTCTATCAGGAGTCGCTGGAGCTGAGCGATCTCATTCTGGACGTCAACCATGCGTTGAACGATGCGCCGGATACGGCATTTCACTTTCTGACACGGATGAAGTGAGTATTTTTTACATCATAAGGAGGAGCGGCATGAAGAGGACCCGAACACTTCGCATCTGGGGAGGCTTTTTGTTGCTCCTCCTGCTTTTGCTTGTCTTTTTGATTTGGAACATTTTTGCGGGAAGCGTTTCTCTTTCCGCGTCTGAAATATGGCGGATCCTGCTGGGCAGCGACGCAGGCTTTACCCAAAGCCAGATCATCATGAAGATCCGTCTGCCCCGGCTTCTGTCGGCGCTGATCCTGGGCGGGGCGCTGTCCCTGTCCGGCTATCTTCTGCAAACCTTCTTCCACAACCCTATCGCAGGACCCTTCGTGCTGGGCATCTCCTCCGGCGCAAAGATGACGGTGTGCGTGGCCATGCTGGCGCTGCTGAGCCAGGGCAAGACCACCTCCTCCGCCATCCTCATTGCGGCGGCGTTCGTGGGCGCCATGGTGTCCATGGGCTTCGTGCTGCTGATCTCCCAGCGGGTCAAGCGCATGAGCCTGCTGGTGGTCTGCGGTGTGATGATCGGCTATATCTGCTCGGCGCTGACGGATTTTCTCGTGACCTTTGCCGACGATTCCAGCATCGTGAACCTGCACAACTGGTCGCTGGGCTCCTTCTCCGGTATGAGCTGGGAGAATGTAAAGACCATGGCCGCTGTCTGCGGCGTCACGCTGCTGCTGACCTTCCTGCTGTCCAAGCCCATCCGGGCGTACCAGCTGGGCGAGGTCTACGCCCAGAACATGGGCGTGCCGCTGCGGGCGTTCCGGACGGCACTGATCCTGCTGTCCAGCGTGCTGTCCGCCTGCGTCACGGCCTTTGCCGGCCCCATCTCCTTTGTGGGCATCGCCGTGCCGCACCTGATGAAATCCCTCTTTAAGTCGGCGGAGCCGCTCGTCATGATCCCGGCGTGCTTTCTGGGCGGCGGCGTGTTCTGCCTGTTCTGCGACCTCATCGCCCGTACCGCCTTCGCCCCCACGGAGGTGAGCATCAGCTCCGTCACGGCGGTGTTCGGCGCACCCATCGTCATCTACATGATGATCCACAGAAAGGCGGCGTGAGTATGGCAGCATATCTGGAAACAAAAGACCTGTCCGTGGGCTACCACGGCAAGCCGCTGATCGAGGATGTCGCCCTCCATGTGCAGCGGGGCAAGATCGTGACGCTCATTGGCCCCAACGGGTCGGGAAAATCCACCATATTGAAAACCATTATCGGCCAGCTCTCCAAGGTATCCGGCACGGTGTTTCTGGACGGGAAGGCCATGGAGGCGCGCAGCCGCAACGAGATCGCCCGGCGCATGGCCATTCTGATGACGGCCCGGATGGAGCCGGAGTTGATGACCTGTCGGGATGTAGTCAGCAGCGGCCGCTATCCCTACACAGGCCGGCTGGGCATTTTGCAGTCGGAGGATCAGGCCATCGTGGAGCGCTCCTTGGAGCAGGTAGGCGGCATGGAGTTTGCCGACCGCCCCTTCTCCGCCATCAGCGATGGGCAGCGCCAGCGCATCCTCTTGGCGCGGGCGCTGTGTCAGGAGCCGGAGATCATCGTGTTGGACGAGCCCACCAGCTTTCTGGACATCCGCTACAAGCTGGAGCTTTTGACGGTACTCAAGCGCATGGTACGGGAAAACGATCTGGCGGTACTGCTGTCGCTCCACGAGCTGGAGCTGGCGGAGCGCATCTCCGACACCGTGGTGTGCGTGGCAGGCGACCGGATCGACCGCATCGGCCCGCCGGAGGAGATCTTTACACGGGCGTATATCGCAAAGCTGTACCAGATGGAGCATGGGAAGTACGACCCCTGCTTCGACAGTCTGGAATTTGTGCCGTAAGGAGCAGCGACATGGAAAAACAGGGTGTTTTTTACGCCGTCAGCGTGGGCCCCGGCGACCCGGAGCTGCTGACCCGGCAGGCCTGCCGGGTGCTGGAGGCGTGTGACATTATCGCGGCTCCCCGGATGAAGTCCGGACGGATGCTGGCACTGGACATCGCCGCCGGGGCGGTGGATATGCAGGGCAAGACCGTCTTGCCGCTGGACTTCACCATGGCGCGTGACACGGCGGTACGGGAGGACAGCTACCACACGGCGGCAGCCGCTATCAAAGCCGAGCTGGCGGCGGGGCGGGACGTGGCCATGGTGAATCTGGGCGACGTGTCCGTGTACGCCACGGCCTACTATATTCTGGAGCGCATCCGCGCTGACGGGTTTAAGACGGTGATGTGTCCCGGCGTCACCAGCTTCTGCGCCGTGGCGGCGCGGCTGGGGCGCAGCCTCACCCGCATGGAGGAGCCACTCCACATCCTGCCGGGCAGCGCCGAGCTGGACAGCGCACTGGCGCTGCCGGGGACGAAGGTCATCATGAAGTCCGGCAAGGCCATCCACGAGACGGCGGCGGCGCTGGAGCGCCGCGGTATGGCGGCAAACGCCGGGATGGTGGCGGACTGCGGGCTGGAGACAGAGCAGGTCTACACCGACCTGCGGCACTTGCCGGAGGAGATCAGCTATTTTGCCACCATCGTGGCGGATTGAGAGGGCGCTATGGAGCAAAAAGTCCCCCGGCTGGTGCTGGCCGGTACCAACAGCGGCTGCGGCAAGACCACCGTCACCTGCGCCGTTTTGCAGGCGCTGGTAACGCGGAGTCTGCGGGTAGGCGCGGCAAAATGCGGCCCGGATTACATCGACCCCATGTTCCACAGCCGGGTCATCGGCGCGAAAAGCTCTAACCTCGACCCGTTCTTTTTTGACCGCGACACCATGCGCTATCTGCTGGCGCATAACGGCGAGGGCTGCGACGTTACGGTGATCGAGGGCGTCATGGGGTACTATGACGGTCTGGGTCTCACCTCCACCCGCGCCAGCACCTATGAGGCGGCGCGGGAAACCGAAAGCCCCGTGGTGCTGGTGGTCAACGCCCGGGGCGCGGCGCTGTCGGTTCTGGCGGCGGCGGAGGGCTTTCTCCGCTTCGCGCCGGACAGCGGTATCCAGGGCGTCATCCTCAACGGGTGCAGCGCCATGAGCTACGGCCCGCTGGCGCGGGAGCTGGAAAACCGTCTGGGCGTCCGCGCCTGCGGCTACCTGCCCCGTCTGCCGGAGTGCGCGCTGGAGAGCCGCCATCTGGGGCTCATCACCGCGGACGAGGTAGCCGACCTGCAAGAGAAGCTGCGCAGGCTGGCAGCCGAGGCGGAAAAAACGCTGGACATAGCCGCTCTGCTGGAAATCGCGGCTGCCGCGCCGCCCCTTCGCTTTACGCCGCCGGTGCTGCCGGAGGCGGGCGCGCCGGTGCGTATCGGCGTGGCGCGGGACCGGGCGTTCTGCTTTTACTATGAGGACAGCCTCGACCTGCTGCGGCAGCTGGGTGCGGAGCTGGTACCCTTCAGCCCGCTGGCGGATGAGCGGCTCCCCGACAGCGTACAGGGTCTGTACTTGGGCGGCGGCTACCCGGAGCTGTACGCGGCGCAGTTGGCGGAAAACCGCACCCTGCGCGGACAGCTTCGGGAGGCCGTACACGCGGGGATGCCCTGTATCGCCGAGTGCGGCGGCTTTATGTACCTGACGCAGACCATCGCGGGCCACGCCATGGTAGGCGCACTGCCCGGTGACTGCTTTGACACGGGGAAGCTGACCCGGTTCGGCTACATCACTGCCACGGCGCAGGAGGACAGCCTTCTCTTCCGCGCCGGAGAGCAGGTACCTATGCATGAATTCCACCACTGGGATACCCCCCGGCCCGGCGGCGCTTTTCTGGCGGAAAAGCCCTCCGGCAAGCAGTGGCGCTGTGCGTATGCCACGGACACGCTGTACGCGGGTTTCCCTCACTTCCATTTTTACGCCAAGCCCGTCATGGCACAGCGCTTTTTGGCGGCTTGCAGAAAGGAGACGCTATGATGGAGCAGATGAAGCCTATGGATATCGAGAAGCGCAGCTTTGCCATCATCACCGAGCTGCTGGGCGACCGGCGGCTGGACCCGGAGAATGAGCTGGTCATCAAGCGGGTCATCCACACCACGGCGGACTTTGACTATGTGGACAATCTGGCCTTTTCCGACCACGCGGTGGAAAAGGGCATCGCCGCCCTGCGGGCGGGCTGTGACATTGTCACCGATACCCAGATGGCCAAGGCCGGGATCAATAAGACGATCCTCGCCTCGCTGGGCGGAGAGGTACACTGCTTCATGTCGGATGCGGACGTGGCGGCGGAGGCCAAGGAGCGGGGCGTGACCCGCGCCTTCGTATCCATGGAGCGGGCGGCGGCGCTGGAAAAGCCCTGCATTTTCGCCATCGGCAACGCCCCCACGGCGCTTTTCTCGCTGGAGGCGCTGATGGAGACCGGTAAGCTCCATCCCGCCCTCATCATCGGCGTACCGGTGGGCTTTGTGAACGTGGTGGAGAGCAAGGAGCGCATCATCGAGGCCGCTTCCGCGCCCTACATCGTGGCACGGGGCCGCAAGGGCGGCAGCAACGTAGCGGCGGCCATCTGCAACGCCATGCTCTACCAGATCAGGCGGTAAGCCATGAAGGAATTTGTGATGCGGGACGGGAAAAAGCTCCGTCTGGGCTACACCACCGGCTCCTGTGCCGCGGCGGCAGCCAAGGCCGCCGCGTGGATGCTGCTGAGCGGCAGCAAAAAGGAGTCCATCCGCCTACTGACACCTAAGGGCATGGAGCTGGCATTGGCGGTGGAGAACATCCATCTGTCCCCGGACTGTGTACGCTGCGCCATCCGGAAGGACAGCGGCGACGACCCGGATATCACCCGTGACACCCTGATCTATGCCGAGGTGCGGAAAACAGAGACTGTTGGCATTGTCATCGACGGCGGACAGGGCATCGGTCGGGTAACCAAGCCGGGTCTTGACCAGCCGGTAGGTGCGGCGGCCATCAACTCTGTACCCCGCCGGATGATCCGGGAGAACGTGGAGGAGGTCTGCGGCCTGTTCGGATACACCGGCGGCCTGTATGTGATGATCTCCGCTCCCGATGGCGAGACGCTGGCGAAAAAGACCTTCAATCCCCGGCTGGGCATTGAGGGCGGCATCTCCATCTTAGGTACCACGGGGATCGTGGAGCCTATGAGCGAGCAGGCGCTGGTGGACACCATCCATGTAGAGCTGCGGCAGCGGCGGGAGAGCGGCGCGGACTATGTGCTGCTGGCCCCCGGCAACTACGGCGCGGACTATATCAAGGACGCCATGGGCATCGACCCCGCCACGGCGGTGATGACCTCCAACTTCATCGGCGACGCGCTGGAGATGTGCCGGGAGTTGGGCTTCCGAGGGGCACTGCTCATCGGTCATATCGGCAAGCTGGTGAAGCTGGCGGGCGGTATGTGGAACACCCACTCCCGCTACGGCGACTGCCGCATGGATATTCTGACGGCCTGTGCCGCCACAGAGGGGCTGCACGGCGGTGCGGCGGCGGAGATGCTCTGCTGCGCCACCTGTGACGATGCCCTGCGGCTATTGAAGGAGCAGGGACTTTATGACGCGGTGCTGCACCGGCTGGCCGGGCGCATCGACGACATGATGCACTATAAATGCGGCGATATGGAGGCGGGCGCTATCCTGTTCTCCAAGGAATACGGCTATCTCTGTGAGACGAAAGACGCAGCGGCACTGCTGCGCCGGATAAAGGAGGACTGACAATGGTACATTTTGTGGGAGCGGGCAGCGGCGCTGCCGACCTTATTACCGTCCGTGGCGCCAAGCTGCTGGGCGAGGCCGATGTGGTGATCTACGCCGGGTCTCTGGTGAATCCGGCAGTGCTGGACTATACCAAAGTGGGCTGTGAGATCCACGACAGCGCCAGGCTGACGCTGGAGGAGGTCATCGCCCTCATTGAAAAGGCGGAGGCTGAGGGAAAGACCACCGTGCGCCTGCACACAGGGGATTCCAGCATTTACGGTGCGGTGCGGGAACAGTTCGATGAGCTGGAAAAGCGGGGTATCGCCTACGACGTCTGCCCCGGCGTCAGCGCCTTCTGCGGCGCGGCGGCGGCTCTGCGGGCGGAGTACACCCTGCCCGATGTGAGCCAGACCGTCATCATCACCCGCGCCCCCGGCCGCACGCCGGTGCCGGAGCGGGAGTCCATTCGCTCGCTGGCGGCTCATCAGGCCACCATGGTGCTGTTTCTCAGCACCTCACTGACGGAACATTTGCAAGCCGAGCTGCTGGCAGGTGGTTATGCCGCCGAGACGCCGGTGGCTGTGGTGTATAAGGCCACCTGGCCGGAGGAGAAGATCTTCCGCTGCACCGTGGGCACGCTCCATGAGACGGTGACGGGCAACGGCCTGACCAAGACCTCGCTGATCGTGGTGGGCAACTGTCTGGGCGACAGCTATCTGCGCTCGCTGCTGTATCACCCCAACTTTACAACGGAGTTCCGCAAGGGGGCGCAATGAGAGCCGCCCTGTTTGCCTTCAGCCGCGGTGGCTGCGCCACGGCGCGGCGGGTGATGGCGGCGCTGCCGGAGGCAACGTTCGTGTGCTACACCATGGAACGGTTTGAGGAATCGGATTTCCTGCCGCTGGACAAGACGGTATATGGCGCGAGTTTTTCCTCCATGGACGCACTGATCTTTGTGGGAGCCTGCGGCATTGCTGTGCGGGAGATCGCCCCTTATGTCAAAAGCAAAAAAACTGACCCGGCGGTGGTGTGCATCGACGAGGCGGGGCGGTTTGTGATCCCCCTGCTCTCCGGCCATATCGGCGGCGCCAACGCACTGGCGGAAAGAATGGCGGAAAAGCTGGGCGCCACGGCGGTGGTCACCACCGCCACCGATGTCCGCGGCAAATTTTCCGTGGACGCATGGGCTGCACGGCACAGCTGCGCCATCTCCGACATGGGTCTTGCCAAGGCGGTGTCGGCGGCGATCTTAGAGAGGGATGTCCCCCTTTGCAGCCAATATCCCCTGCCCTCCTCCCTGCCGGCAGGCACATTTGCCGCCGAGGACGGTGCGCTGGGTGTTTTTATCGGTTGGCGCATCAAAGCGCCCTTTTCCAGCACCCTGCGGCTTATCCCCCGGGTGCTGCGGGTAGGCGTAGGCTGCCGCCGCGGCATCTCCGCCGATGCGGTGGAGACGGCGGTAGAGACAGCGTTCGCGGAAAATGGGCTGGACACGGCGGCTATTCGCGGCGTCTATTCCATCGACCTGAAGCAGGACGAGGCGGGGCTGCTGACTGCCTGTGAGAAAAACAACTGGCCGGTGCATTTTTACACGGCGCAGCAGCTGCGGGATGTGGCGGGTGACTTCACCCCCTCCGACTTCGTCCGCTCCGTTACCGGCGTGGACAATGTCTGTGAGCGGGCGGCGCTGCTGGATGCCGAAAAACTGATCGTACAAAAAACAGCGCGGGACGGTGTGACCGTCGCCGTCGCGGCGGAGCATTGGGAGGTGCGTTTTGGGTAAGGTAATTGTAGTAGGTATCGGGCCAGGCAGCTATGAGGACATGACCATTCGGGCAGATACCGCCCTGCGGGCATGTGACGCCATCGTAGGCTACCCGGTATATGTGGATCTGGTGCGGGACCGCTACCCCGGCAAGGAGCTTCACTCCACCCCCATGACACGGGAGGCCGAGCGCTGCCAGCTGGCGCTGGAGCTGGCGCGCGGCGGCAAGACGGTCGCCATGGTCTGCTCCGGTGACAGCGGTATCTACGGCATGGCGGCACTGGTCTATGAGCTGCGGGGCGAGGCGCAGGAGCCTGAAATTCAGGTGGTGCCGGGTCTGACGGCGGCTTGCAGCGCCGCAGCGGTGCTGGGTGCGCCGCTGACCCACGACTTCGCGGTCATCAGTCTCAGCGATCGGCTGACGCCGTGGGAAACCATCGAAAAGCGGCTGGACTGCGCGGCGGCGGCGGATCTGACCATCGCCCTGTACAACCCCGCCAGTCACGGCAGACCCGACCACCTGAAGCGGGCCTGCGATATCCTGCTGCGCCGTCTGCCAGGCGGCCGTCTGTGCGGCATCGTGCGCAATATTGGCCGTGAGGGGCAGAGCAGCCGCATCCTGACGCTGGCAGAGCTGCGGGAGGCAGAGGTGGATATGTTCTGCACCGTGCTGATCGGCAGCGCTGCCGTTAAAACGGTGGCCGGTCGGCTGGTCACACCCAGAGGATACCGCAATGTGTAATATCTGCGTGTTTGCCGGCACCACGGAGGGCCGGGAGCTGGTGGAATTCCTGGTCGGACAGCCGGTGCAGGCTACGGTATGCGTAGCCACGGAGTACGGCGAAACGCTGCTGCCGGAAGCGGAAAACATTACGATCCTGGCGGGGCGTATTCCGGTGGAGGACATCATCCGGATGCTGCAAGGGACGCGGTTCGATCTGGTCATCGACGCTACCCACCCCTATGCCACCTCCATCACCGAGAGCATCTGCACAGCTTGTCGGGAAACGGAGACGGAGTATCTGCGTCTGCTGCGGCAATCCTCCGAACAGGCGGAGGATGTGGTCTGCGTGGAGAATGCGGCGGCCGCCGCCGCATTTCTGGAGACTACGCGGGGCAATATCCTGCTGACCACCGGCAGTAAGGAACTGACGGCGTATAGCAGCATCCCCGATTTTACCCAGCGGGTATACGCCCGGGTGCTGCCCATGGATGCCTCGCTGGAGGCCTGCCGCGCAGCGGGGCTGAAGGCCGCCCATGTCATCGCCATGCAGGGGCCTTTCTCCGAGGAGATGGATCTGGCCACACTGCGTTTTGCCGACGCCGCATGGATGGTGACCAAGGACGGCGGCGAGGCCGGCGGCTTTCCCGCGAAGGCGTCCGCCGCCCGAAAGGCGGGCGCAGGTCTGGTGGTCATCGGACGTCCACCCCAGCGGGAGGGTCTTCCCTTTGCGGCGGTGCTGGATGTGCTGTGTAAGCGGTTCGGCTGCACCGTCCGGCCGCAGGTACGGATCGTCGGCATCGGTCCCGGCAGCCGGGAGGCTATGACCCATGAGGTCAGCGAGGCCATCGAGACGGCAGACTGTCTCATCGGGGCAAAACGGATGCTGGAGGCTGTGGCGCGGCCAGGACAGCACACCTGCGATGCCATTGCGCCGCAGGATATCGCGGACTTTATCCGCGCCCACCGGGAGTTCCGCCGCTTCGCGGTGGTCATGTCCGGCGATACCGGCTTCTTCAGCGGCACGAAAAAGCTGCTGCCGCTGCTGGAGGGCTGCGACACGGCGGTGCTGCCGGGTTTGAGCTCGTTGTCCTATCTGTGCGCCCGGCTCCGGACCTCCTATGAAGATGTCCGGGTGGTGAGTCTCCACGGGCGGCAGCACAACATCCTGCCGGAGGTGCGGGCGACCAGCCGCCTCTTCGCGCTGGTAGGCGGCGAGCGCGGCATCAATGACCTGTGCCGCACGCTGACAGAGGGTGATCTGGGCCACGTCCTTGTGTATGCGGGACAGCGACTGGGCTACCCGGATGAGCGCATCGTGCGCGGCACGGCGGCAGAGCTGACGGATGGCGTCTATGCCCCTCTGAGCGTGGCGCTTATCGAAAATCCCCATCCCGACGCGGTGGTCACACCGGGTCTGCCGGACGACGCCTTTCTCCGCAGTGCGGAGGGAATGCCCGTGGTACCCATGACCAAAAGTGAGGTGCGGGCGGTGTGCCTTTCCAAGCTGCGGCTGACGGAGCGGAGCGTCTGCTGGGACATCGGCGCCGGTACTGGCTCGGTGTCGGTGGAAATGGCCTTACAGGCAAAGCAGGGTCTTGTCTGCGCCGTAGAGCGGCGGGAGGATGCCGCAGCGCTGCTGGAGCAAAACCGTAATCGGTTTGCATTGGAAAACTTACAGGTGGTCTGCGGCGGCGCACCGGAGGCCTGCGTCGGTCTGCCGGCCCCCACTCACGCATTCATCGGCGGCAGTGCCGGCAATATGCACGAGATCGTGGCGCTGCTGCTGGCAAAAAATCCCCATGTCCGCATCGTGGCCACGGCCGTTTCGCTGGAGTCCGTGGCTGAGCTGACGGACTGCCTGACGGCGTTCCCCCTTGCGGAGACAGAGGTGGTATCCCTGCAGGCAGCGCGGGACAGAAAAGCCGGCAGCTACCATCTGATGAGCGGACAGAATCCCATTTATATTTTTACGATGCAGGGCGGAGGAGAAACGGCATGATGTGGTCGCTTGCGGCACTTGTTATCGGCTTTTGCATAGACCTTCTGGTGGGTGACCCCCACGGCTTTCCCCATCCGGTGGTCCTGATTGGGAAGTGTATCAGCGTGTTGGAGCGGGCACTGCGGTGCATATGCCCCAAAACGCCGTCCGGAGAGCGGGCGGCGGGCGCCATCCTGTGGGGCGTGGTGGTCATCGTATCCACCGCCGTTCCGGCTCTGCTGCTGTGGCTGAGCGGTCTGGTCAGCCCATGGCTGCGTCTGGCGCTGGAGAGCGTGATGTGCTGGCAGATCCTGGCCGTCAAGTCCCTGCGGGATGAGAGCATGAAGGTCTATGACGCGCTGGAGAGCGGCGATCTGGCCGCCTCCCGCCATGCTGTTTCCATGATCGTGGGGCGGGATACCGACCGGCTGGACGATGCCGCCGTGACCCGCGCCGCCGTGGAGACGGTGGCGGAGAACACCTCCGACGGCGTGGTGGCGCCGCTGCTGTTTCTGGCCATCGGCGGCGCGCCGCTGGGCTTTTTCTACAAGGCGGTGAACACCATGGACTCCATGCTGGGGTATGTGGAGCCGCCCTATAAGAACATCGGTCTGGTACCCGCCAAGGCCGACGACGTGGTGAATTACATCCCGGCGCGGCTGTCGGCGCTTCTGATGCTGGCGGCGGGCGGCCTGATGGGGCTGGATACGGCGGCAGGCTGGCGGATCTTCCGCCGTGACCGCCGAAAGCACGCCAGTCCCAACTCAGCCCAGACGGAATCTGTCTGCGCCGGGCTTCTGGGCCTGCGTCTGGCCGGGGATGCGTGGTACCACGGTGTGCTGCACAAAAAGGAGTATATCGGCGATGCATCGCGGGAGATCACCCACGAGGACATCCCCCGTGTGTGCCGCCTGATGACCGTCACGGCGCTCCTCGCCCTGCTTTTGAGCTGTGCGGTCAAGCTGCCCTTTGCACTGTAAAGGAGACATAGATGCTGTATCAAACAGGAAATCAACACGGCGGCGATGTATACGGCGGCGGTATCACGTTGGATTTTTCCGCCAACACCAACCCCCTTGGTACGCCTCCCGGCGTACTGGAGGCGGTGTGCCGGACTCTGCCCCAGCTATACCGCTACCCAGATCCCTACTGCCGCCGGCTGGTGCAGGCTATCGCAGGCCACGAGCAGGTGCCGGCGTCCTATATTCTCTGCGGAAACGGCGCGGCGGACCTGATCTACGCATACTGCACCGCTCTGCGGCCCCGGACGGCGGTGGAGCTGGCCCCCACCTTTGTGGAATATGGGGCGGGACTGACGCAGGTGGGTTGCCGCGTAGAGCGGTATTTCCTGCATCAGGCGCAGAATTTTGATTTGGACGATAGATTTCTGTCCTTCTTAGAGGAGAAAAAACCGGAGGTGGTATTCCTCTGCACCCCCAACAACCCCACCGGACGGCTGCTGCCGCTGCCGCTGCTGGAACAGATCCTGCAAGTCTGTGCGGCGTGGGGTGCGCGGGTGTTTCTGGATGAGTGCTTCCTCGATCTCACAGAGGACGGCATCAGCGCCAGGTCCCTTCTGGCAGCGCACCCGGCGCTGCTGATCCTGAAGGCCTTTACCAAGAGCTACGGCATGGCCGGTATACGGCTCGGGTACTGCCTGTGCGCCGACAGCGCGCTGCTGCACCGCATGGCGGCCACGTCCCCTCCGTGGAACGTATCCTCGCTGGCGCAGAGCGCCGGTGTGGCGGCGCTGGCGGAGCGGGATTTTCTGCAAAGGACGCTGTCCCTCGTCCGCACGGAGCGGCGATGGCTCACAGATAACCTGACGGCGCTGGGCTTCTGGGTATGCCCGTCCCACGCCAATTACCTGCTGTTCCGCGGGCCGCTGGGGCTGCGGGAGGGGTTGCTGCAGCAGGGTATCGCCATCCGCGGCTGTGGGAATTACAACGGGCTGGACGACGGGTGGTATCGCATCGCCGTGCGGCCTCATGGGGAAAACGAGGCGTTGATAACGGCCATTCGGCAATTCTGCAAGGAGAAATCACTATGGCAATGAATATTATGATACAGGGGACCATGTCCAATGCGGGAAAAAGCCTGCTGGCGGCGGGACTCTGCCGCGTTTTGAAGCAGGACGGCTACCGCGTGGCGCCGTTCAAGAGCCAGAACATGGCGCTGAACTCCTTCATTACCAGGGACGGCGGCGAGATGGGCCGGGCGCAGGTGGTGCAGGCAGAGGCCGCCGGGATCGAGCCGGATACCCGCATGAACCCCATCCTGCTCAAGCCCACCACCGACGTAGGCAGTCAGGTCATCGTCAACGGACAGGTGCGGGGTAATATGCAGGCCATGGAGTATTTCCGCCGCAAGCGGGACTATATCCCCGCCGTGCTGGAGGCCTACAACAGTCTGGCAGCAGAGTATGACGTGATCGTCATTGAGGGAGCAGGCAGCCCTGCGGAGATCAACCTTAAGCAGGACGATATCGTCAATATGGGCCTTGCCAAGCTGGTGGACGCGCCGGTGCTGCTGGTGGGCGACATCGACCGAGGCGGCGTGTTCGCCCAGCTCTACGGCACAGTGGCGCTGCTGGAGGAGGACGAGCGCCGCCGCATCAAGGGCGTGGTGGTCAACAAGTTTCGGGGCGACCGGGCCATTCTGGAACCGGGACTGAAGACGCTGGAGCAGCTGTGCGGCATCCCGGTGGCGGGGGTCATCCCCTACGCCCATGTAGACATCGACGATGAAGACAGCCTGACCGAGCGGTTTGACCGCTCCAAAGATCGAAAGCTCTTGGATATCGCGGTGATTCGTGTGCCGCGCATCTCCAATTTCACGGATTTCAGTCCCTTCGAACATTACGAAAACGTGTCGCTGCGCTATGTGGATCAGGTTGGCGACCTCCATCAGCCGGACATGATCCTGCTGCCGGGTACCAAGAGCACCATTGCCGACCTGCGCTGGCTGCGGCAGTCCGGTCTGGAGGCGGCCATTTTAAAGGCGGCTGACGCCGGTACGCTGATCTTCGGTGTCTGCGGCGGCTATCAGATGCTGGGACGCACCGTGTCCGACCCGGAGCAGGTGGAGTCCGCCGGTGTCACGGAGATCAACGGTTTGGGCCTGCTGGCGATGGACACCGAATTCCGGGGTGAAAAGGTGCAGACTCAGACGCAAGGCGTCTTTCGCGGTGTGGAGGGAATGCTCTCCGGCCTGAACGGCCTGGCCTACAAGGGATACGAGATCCACATGGGCCGCAGTCAGCAGCAGATGCCCGCCCTCACCGGCAGCAGAAACGTATACGGCAGCTACGTCCACGGTATCTTTGACGCGCCGGGCATCGCCGATACGATCCTGAGAGCACTGTGCGCCAGAAAGGGCGTGTCCTTTGACGCGCTGGCGACCTTTGACGCCTACGGCTACAAGGAACGGCAATATGACCTGCTGGCGGATGTGGTACGCGGCGGACTGGATATGTCCTTTGTCTACCGAGTGCTGCGCCGGGAAGTATAACGAAACAAGTTCCGATGGAAAAGCGGTGAGAGGCTCGAGCAGGGTCTTACGCCTGATTGACGGCATGACGGATCTGCCAGTACATCTGCGGGGCTATCTTGCTGCATCCCGGCAAAGGTAGAGGCTGCCGCATTTACCTGTTACTGGCTGGGCGGTTATCAGGCACTGCCGATATTCCCCCACACGGCACATAGCCTTTGAAAGACTGCTGACGAAAGAGCGATGTATGCTTCTGTAATGCAACATCCGCAAGCGCAATAATGGTCGGCGGGAGGGCCGGTACACAGTCGCCCATGATACGGAGACCGGCAATCGCCGTGGGGAGTTGGCTTGATGTCTGAATGGAGAACTACGCAAAATCAAACTGCGGTCATCCACATTCAAAACCTCTCAAGGCTTCCTCAAGAACCACATCAAGCCGCAGATCGGCAGCATCCGAAATTAGTAACTTATGCAAACAAAAAGACCCGAAACCTTACGGTTTCGGGTCTTTTTGGCACGCCGTGAGGGATTCGAACCCCCGGCCTTCTGGTCCGTAGGTTGTCTCAAGGGCAAATCGGAGCTGTTTCGGCTCCGATTTGTGCTTTTTACCGCCATTCGCTCGGCGGGGTTTCCATTGTTTCCGTTCAGCGCTGTCTGCTCCAATTCTATTCTGGGTCAAAACTGGGTCAGACACGGTGCGCCCGCACCCACGCTGTCCACGGCTTGTATGGACTGCTCAGTTGCCTGCAAAGAGCTCGTCGGTGGCGTTGAGGGTCACCCGGAGGTAGGGACCGGTGTCGGCGATGCCGGTATAGCCGGTCTCAGCGGTGAAGCGGTAATAACCGTCACCGAAGTTCCTGCCATGGATGGGGCCGTCAGCCAGAGTGACGGTCAGCACGGCGCTGTTCCCATCCTGACGCAGATCCGCATTCTCAATGAGGGTGCAGCTTCCCGCCAGTTCCCCAGCGGGGAAGCTCTCTGGGTAGAGGGAGCCGTACTCCTTCAAAAAGTCCGGGTCTACATCCTTGGAGAGGGTGCCGCTGCTGAGGAAGGTGTCATGCATGGTGACGGTGAGGGTCATACCGTCCTCCGAGAGAGCCACCTCGGTATAGGGGATCTCGCAGTAGGCAGCCACAAAGTCGCTGCCGTCCGCCAGGGGCGCAAAGGCCACGGTGAGGCCGCCTGCATCGACCTGGGCGGAACGGATGGCCTCCCGGCGGCCCTGCATCCCCATGGAATAGCGCTCCCCAGCCCCGGCCCAGTAGATTTCAGAGCTACCAGTGCCGGGAGAAACATAGGGATCATAGTCTCGGTCGCGGCCCTGCTCATCGTAGAGAAGGCTCAGTGTGGCCAACTCCACGCGTGGGAATCTGGGGACGCCGTTAAAGATGTTTGGCCCGCCGGTGACCACCCGGACGGTTGCCTGGGACTCGATCTCGCACCGAAGCAGGGGCGTATCCAGCCACAGCATCCGGCGGCGGACACCGCTCTGGCCGTAGACCCAGTCCAAGCTGGGGCAGTCCTCGTCCGTTCCCAGTTTCACCAGGAAATCTCCCTGGTACGCCTCGATGGAGGGGATAAGGCTTGCGTCGTCCCCATAGAGAGCCCGGATCTCATCCTCCGTGGTGACGGGGGAGAAGGCGTCCGGCTGGGCGGGATCGGCTGAAGATGAAGAATCGCCGGAGGAACCTGATGGATTGGAAACGGAGCTTTCCCCGCAGGCGGCAAGGTTCAGCAACAGGAGGGCCACCAAAGCCAAGGAGATGAGTTTCTTCATGGGATAGCACTTCCTTTCTGTTGTTTGGGGCGTGGCCCCGGTGAGGAACTTGCAATTGCAAACGGGAATTTAACGGCATAATTGTTCTGAAATTCTTCCAATTCCTTGGATTTATTGTACCATAGCGCAAAAGTGTTTGCAACTGGATCTGCCGACATAAAATTCTGTGTATTCGCAAG
>ERZ857785.1728-NODE-1728-length-22292-cov-2.946710_pt1 | contig 22292 bp, 19 predicted proteins | sample MGYA00519763_ERZ857785 | MGnify/ENA primary metagenome ERZ857785 (study PRJEB31778, sample SAMEA3449365) | human gut metagenome | biome: human gut; feature: human-associated habitat; material: faeces | place: United Kingdom | collected 2010/2012 ...
TGATTGACAAGGTTTCAAGCATAACCTCGGTAATCTCCTTTGGTTTCGGCACATGTGCAATCTTTATAAGATAATCATACATTTCCTTTTTCGTGCATAACTGGTATGCCCCGTCAATCATTGTAAGCATTATACCTCGGTCAGCATTATTATATTTGTCCATGAGTTTTGTAAGAATATTTTCTATTGTCTCTATACTTACTTCAAGCGCCTGTGCTATATGAACAGCTTCAACCGCATCTCCCATTGAAAACAATATTGCTTCACATGCTGCGCAAAGCTCATCTTCATTAATCATTTCGTTATCCATTAATCTTCTCCTCTGTCTGAAAGGATTATATCTCCGTATGTTTCATTCTGCGTTACATGTATAATCCCTGTTTTCATAAGTTCTAAAATTGCAAGGAAAGATACAATAACATATCTGACACTCGGCGCCTGTGACAATAATGTCCTGAAACTTACATTCTTCTTTCCTTTTATATAGTCTTTTATATCTGTAATTCTGTCCGAAAGACTTACTTCTTCCTTTTCTATACGTCCGAATTTACTTCTTATCGGGTCTACCTTATCCTCTTTACGCTTTAGTACCATTTCAAAAAGGTCCTGCAGCTGCTTCATTGTTACTCCCTCAAGAAGTTCTCCTGCATCAATCTCTTCCTCATAATATGTAACCTCATCCGGCATATCCTGCTTCTTATAAAGAACCTTTGCAGCTTCAATCTGCCTGTCCTTTAACTCGTATGAAGCATATTTGTACATTTTATACTCTAAAAGCCTCTCTACAAGCTCTGTTCTTGGGTCTGTGTTGTTTTCCTCGCCCTCATCCTCTTCATCCGGCGGCAGTAACATTTTTGACTTAATCTTTATAAGGGTAGCTGCCATTACAAGAAATTCGCTTAATGTATCCATATCTTCCGTATGCATTTTCTCAATATACTCAAGATACTGTTCTGTAATCAGCACGATAGGTATATCATATATATCAATCCTGTTCTTTTCAATAAGATGAAGCAAAAGGTCAAGCGGCCCTTCAAATACTTCAAGTTTTACAGGTATTGCCATTATTATTCCTCCTTAATGTTATGCACATAATCTCAGGCGGATTAAAAATCCTAAGAGGTATCGTATGCGAACCTAATCCTCTGCTCAGATACATTGTAGCTCCATCTTCATAAAATTCCCCAAAATCATAATGAGGAAACAGCCTGAAAGACGGAGAAATAACTCCTCCTATATACGGCAGTACAACCATTCCTCCGTGTATATGTCCCGATATAACAATATCGGCTCCCCAGTCGGCATACATATTAAAATACTCAGGATTATGTGCCAGAAGAATATTAAATTCGTCTTCCTCTGCCTCGCCAACAAGACTTTTTACATATCCTTTAGGCATGACAGCTTTATTTATACACATTTTATTATAATATATCCTTCGTATATTAAGTCCGGCAATTCTAAGCTTTTTCCCACCGCGAACTATATACGCAGATTTGTTATTAAGATAATTAATGCCTATACTGCGTAAATACCTTCTGTATCTTCTGTAAATTAAATCTGTCCTTGGATTAATACCAAGCTTAAGCTCATGATTACCGCATGAATAGTATATATCAAATTCTTTTGAAAGTCTTTCAAACAGCCTTATTGCCACATACATATGCTTAGAATGGTCAGTAACCATATCTCCGGCACATAAAATGATATCAGGCTTAAGGCTTTTAATTCTGTCAATAAGAACCTCATTATCTTTTCCGATTTCTTTACAGTGCAAATCAGAAACAGCGGCAATCTTAAACCCGTCAAACGGTAAAGGAACCCTGTCTGACCTGTATTCATAATCAGTTACAGAAATTTTTTCTCCCACAGACGCCTGCTCCTTTTCAATACTTGCTTCTTATTAAGTATAATATCATAAATTGAACCGGATAAAAAGCGTACATAAGATATTTGATGTTAAATCCACGTTTGCCGTTATAACATTCGGTAAATAACAGCGAAAGCGCTCCCGCAGGCTGTCCATATAACGTATTTAACGCAGTAATACATATAATTCTTCCGATTCTGTTGTTTCTTAATACATAAAATGTAAGTATCTGTATAATACCAAACATATCGTAATCAGTCCTAAGCATACGCGCAGTCAGGCATGCGGCGCCTATTGCAAAAAGTTTCATAAAAATCCCTGACGACGCATTATCAACAATATATATCATGCAAAGTCCGATGCATAATGTGAAAAAAACATTCTGATGATTTATTCCAAATATTCCGCCGGAATTAACTGCAAGGTCAAACGGAACTTCCGAAATAAGTGCAAATATAAACAGCCTTAAAATATACTTTTTTACGTCAGACGTATGATAATATCCCTCAATAATACAAAAACAGAATATAGGAAATGCAATCCTTCCTATATTTCTCATAATCCGGTATACATCCTGATGCATCCATATATACGGAATACATAATGCAATATGGTCAATAAGCATTGAAATCATTGCAATAATTTTAATCGTTGTTTCTGAAAAAATACCGTTATTTAATATTTTTGACATTTTGTTCTCCAATTGCTAAACTGACTGTATTGATTTTAAACTCAAAACGAAAGGAAGTCAAATATGTATTATAAACTGCCAACAACCCTTTACTGTGAAAAAGACTGTATAAGCCGCCATGCGTCAGATATATCCTCTTATGGACAGTATGCATATATCATAACCGGCAGAGATTCTGCAAAAACCAACGGTTCTCTTTCCGATATTCTGAACGCACTAAAAGCACATAATATAAATTATCAGATATATGACCGTATTAACGAGAATCCATCAATAGAAAATATTATGGAAGCTGTGTCTCTTTCAGATAAAAAATGCGATTTTGTTATAGGTATCGGAGGCGGTTCCGCACTTGATGCATCAAAAGCTATCGCAATGCTGCTTGCAAATCCTGATAAAGACGAAAACTGCCTTTATGATAATAGCAAAAAGCTGCCGCATCTTCCTATTGTCACAATACCGACTACATGCGGTACAGGCTCAGAGATAACTCCTTATTCAATACTTACGATACATAAAGAAAGAACAAAAAGAAGCCTTCCGCATAAAATATATCCGTCGCTTGCACTTATTGAGCCGATGTATCTTAACAGCGCGCCTGATACAATAATAAGAAATACCGCGATTGATGCGCTTGGGCATCTTATTGAAAGCTATATTAATACAAATGCCACTTTGGTAAGCCGTATGTTTTGCATACAAGGACTTAACGGCTGGCAGAATATATATCGTATACTGACAGACAAAACAAGGAATTATGAATCATATAAAAAGCTTATGATGACGTCGGCATTTGCAGGAATGGCAATATCCCATACCGGCACCTGCCTTCCGCACGGAATGAGCTACGGCATAACTTATGAACATAATATTCCTCACGGAAAAGCTGTCGGAACATTCTTAGGGGCATTTGTTGACAACGCTGATTCCGATATGCGTGATACAGTTCTTTCATTATGCGGTTTTAAAGACGGACACAGTATTCACAAAGCAATTACAGAACTTTGTGGAACAGTAACGCTTACATCTAAAGAAGTAAATACGGCTGTATCAGGAATGCTTTCAAATACAAAAAAGCTTAAAAGCTGTCCTTATAGTGTAGATGAAAATGTTCTCCGGGAAATGTACCAAAGAAGCGTCATCATTCAATAACCTGTAAATCATCGTTTTTTATCGAAAGCCGCTCATGCAGCGGCTTTCTTTGTTTCATTCTTGTCATTTCAACAAGTCCGAGCGCCGTTATATCAAGTACGTTTGTCTTAACCTTATCTTCTTTTGCAAGCTTTTTAAGCTGGGCTAAAAGCATTTCATTATGCTCTTTGTCTTGCATATCAATAAAATCTACAATAATAATTCCGGAAAGATTTCTAAGCTTTAATTGGCGCATTATCTCTTTCGCCGCTTCAATATTTATCTTATAAAACGTTTCCTCGGAATCTTTCTTCTTAGTAACAGCCTTGCCGGAATTTACATCAATAACAACGCATGCCTCTGTTGCGTCTATTACAAGATATGCTCCGCAATCAAGCCATACCTTTCTCATAAGAGCTTTTTTTAATTTTAAAGACAATCCATGCATTGCATCAAGAGAATAGCTTTCGTCATCATAAAACGAAATAATATCCGAAAATCCAAGACCCAGACTTCTGACATACTCATTGATTTCATCATACACATGCGGAATATCCGTAATAATACGTGTGAGTTCACCATTATAGCTGCCTTTTACCGCGTCGACATACTCAGGAGCCGCTTTATACAGCCTTGTATACACATTACTGTTAACCGCCTTTTTTAATATAGCTTCATAAAGCCCTTCAAGATATATTTTTTCAGCCAGAATGCTTTCATCCGGCGTATCTGCTGCATTTGTACGGACTATAAAACCGTGATTCGCGTCCTCATCTACATCTGAAAATAACTCCTTAAGCTCTTTTCTTCTTACTACGTCAGTAATTTTTTTAGAAATGCTGATTCCGTTCTTTTTGGTGAGAACAAGATATCTTCCAGGCAGAGAAAGTGAAGATGTGACAGCCTGATTTTTAGTTTTCATACTGTCCTTTGTTATCTGGACAATTACATCTTCTTCTCTTTTCAGTATTTTTTTACAGTTCAAATCTCCGCCTTTAATAACAAATGGGGATTCATATGTCCGGCATTGCAGAAAACAAAGCTCACTGCTTCCGATATCAATAAACGAAGCATTAATATTATTAACAATATTTTTCACTTTACCGATATAAATATCGCCGATATTATACTCTGTCCTATTATTACATATCAGAACATCTGACAGTATATTGCCTTCAAACCATGCGCATACAATATGTTCTGCAATTTCCGTAATAACAAGTTCCATACCATCCTCCGTTATTTCACAGACATTGAAATATACTTATCAGAATAAGTATACATGTCCATTCTCATAATATTATAATGTATATTTCCAAGCCCTTTTTGTGTACAAAATGCATCAATAAGCATCTCAGGTTTTATATTAAGAGCGCTTCCTGCCGTACACATAATATAAAGACATCTTGTATCATCATTTATATACTGTTTTTCATATTCATAATCAAATACAGCGCATGAAGACATTTCTCTTGCAAATAATTCATAGCTTGTTTCAATAACCGGAATATTAGCTTTCAAATCAATATCCTTTTTGGATTTTTTTGTCTCTTTAGTATATATAAGCTCATCATTTTCATTAAAAAAATCATATATCTGTCCCGGAATGTCCGTTTGTTCAAATTCCACGCGGTAAGTTGCCGCAGAAAGAAGAGACATTGATGGTTTTATATCATCAGGCATTATACGAAATCCGGTTACATTAACAAGACCGTTTGAATTTGCATTAATTATATCAATCCATTCATCCGCCGTATAGCTTGCTTTTCCTGATTTTTCACTGTCAAATCCATTATAATCAAAGGATTCCAGCGACAAATCAAGATACTCTCCTATACTTGTAAGTCCTAATCCGAGCGGAGATGCAAACGACATTATCTGGTGCGGATTAAATCCTTTTGAATATGATACGTCAAGACCGCATCTTCTGAAAAGCTTCTGAAAATATCTCATCAAGTCAAGATGTCCTATATACATCATTGACCCCATTTTATTAAACCGTAATCTCGCCTTCATTAAAATCTGCAGCCTCCTTCAAGATAAGAACCGGCGCCGCACCCCGAACATGACTCTCTGCAGTTAGGTGTGACAATACCCTTATTTGCCCTCTCGTATTCTCTTATTAAAAATGACTTGGTAACTCCTATATCTATGAAATCCCAAGGAAGAATTTCATCTGTATCTCTTTCTCTTTCTGTATAAAATGAAGGGTCTATATTATTCTCGGAAAACGCTTCATCCCACATATCAGGCTTGAAAAATTCACTCCACGAATCATATATACAGCCTTTTTTGTATGCACTGTATATTACATCCGATAATCTTCTGTCCCCTCTTGCAAATACTCCCTCAAGTACGGAAAGCTCCGAATCATGGCAGTTGTATTTGATGCTCTTTTGGTTAAGCTGCTCTCTTATTTTGCCTAAAAGGAAGTTCTTTTTCTCGGTGAATTCTTCTGCTCTGTTCATTGACGCCCACTGGAAAGGCGTAAACGGTTTCGGTACAAAAAGTGATGTGCTCACCACTATATTCACCTTGCCGCATCTTTCTTCCTTCGGAATCGTGTAGTATGCAGAAGCAATTTCATTTGCAAGCTTTGCTATCTCTTCTATATCATCAAATTCCTCCATTGGAAGCCCAAGCATAAAATACAGCTTTACCCTGTTCCAGCCTCCGTTAAACGCCTGCATTGCACCGTCAAGTATTATTTCTTTTGTAAGTCCTTTATTGATTACGTCCCTCATACGCTGGGAGCCGGCCTCAGGAGCAAATGTCAGGCTGCTCTTTCTTATATCCTGCACTTTACTCATAACATCAAGTGAAAATGCATCTATTCTTAGTGACGGAAGTGATATATTAACCTTTTTATCAGCAAATTCATCTATCAGATAATATACGATATCTTTAAGATTAGAACAGTCGCTTGAACTTAGCGAGCTTAAAGATATCTCCTCATAGCCTGTTGAGCTTAACATACTAAGAGCAGTTTTCTTAAGATAATCAAGGTCTCTTTCCCTGAGAGGCCTGTATATCATACCCGCCTGACAAAAACGACAGCCCCTTATGCATCCGCGCATTATCTCAAGCACTGCACGGTCCTGCGTAACCTTTATATATGGTACAAGAGGTTTTTCAGGATAATATTCTTCTAAATCCGTCGCCACCTGCTTTTTTATCTTTTTAGGAATATCAGGGTACACAGGCTCAAACGATTCAATAAGCATGTCCTCATTATAAGTAACCTCATAAAGCGAAGGAACATACAGTCCTTCAATCTTTGCCGCTTCTTTTAAAAATGCTTTACGGGAATATCCGCTTTTTTTCATTTCATTATACAAATCAAGAAGCTCGTAATATACCGTCTCGCCTTCACCAATATAAAAAATATCAAAAAAACTGCTTAAAGGCTCAGGATTATACGCACAAGGACCACCTCCGATTACAATAGGAGAATCATCTTTTCTATCTTTTGCATATATCGGAATCTGCGAAAGGTCAAGTATTTGAAGAATATTGGTATAACACATCTCATATTGAAGCGTAATACCAAGAAAATCAAAATCCTTTACCGGCTGCTGACTCTCAAGCGCAAATAACGGAATATTCCTTTCTCTCATTATCTTATCAAGGTCAATCCAGGGAGAATAAACTCTTTCGCAATATGTATCTTCACGTTTATTAAATAAATCATATAAAATCTGTATTCCAAGATGCGACATTCCAATCTCGTATACATCCGGGAAACACATACAGAATCTGATATCAACTGATTCAGGATTCTTTTTTACCATATTAATCTCATTACCGATGTATCTTGCAGGCTTTTCAACAGACATAAGAATGTCCTTTTCAAGCGCCAGTTTTGTATCCAAACAATCATCCTCCGATTCTTGTTAATTTCGCCTCATACTATCAAGCGTAACCTTATCTGATATATAGTAGCACATATGAGGCGGCTCTTGCAATATTATCCTCAATTCTGTGAACAAGAATACTGTCCTTAATCAATTCCGCAGCCTTACCACACACATATGCATCACCAATATCAGTATATCTGTATACAACCGAAACAACGGTAAGTGTTATACAAAAAATCGTCTGTGCAAGAAATATTTTCTTCATAAATGCTCCAATCATATCTTTAACAGTTCAGCCATAACCAATATTATGGGCTGAGCGCCCGATTATGAGCAATCCGCTTGCATAAGCAAGCTTTGAAGCACGAAGTGCGGGATTGCGAATGGCGTGGGCTGAACTGTTACACTCTTCTTACAAACGGAACAGCTTTTCTGTGATTTTTTATAACCGCTTCTCTATAGGTGCCGCCGTATTCTCCATCAACCGTCCATGATATATACTCATCCGACTTAATTTTTACTTCTTTAATATGCCTGTAATAAAAATGCTTACAATTAACATCTCCTGATAAAAGTGCGTTTATTATGGATTGAAGTTCGATTACATTCTTTGGCGCTTTTATAAATAATGCTTCAAGCATTCCGTCATCAAGCGCAACATCATCATCAAACATTGAAAGAAATCCTCCGACACTGAACGAATTAGTAATCATTCCATATATAATATCATCTTCAATTATTTCGCCGTCCGTATCTATTGTAATATTGTATTTCCTAATTTTACGAAGACGTTTCGCACCCTCAAGCAGATACGCAAGCTTGCCAAGTATATTTTTTGCTGCCTGATTAGTCTCATACGGCACATCAGTAAACGCTCCGAATGCCGCAACATAATCAAAATAATCCCCGTTAATCTCGCCGATATCGCAAAGAACCGGAATTCCGGTTACTGCAATTTCGGCAGCTTCATTCATATCTTTCGGAAGATTAAATGAATGTGCAAAATCATTTACCGTACCAGCAGGTATATAACCGCACGGCGGCACACTGTCAAGGACCATGAGCCCGTCTGTAACTTCATTTAACGTGCCGTCTCCTCCGCAGCATACAATACGGTCAAATTCCATGCCTCTTTGCTTCACACATGAAGATGCATCACCTTTTTCCGAAGTGGCATACACAGATACCTCATAACCATGACTGCAAAATGTCTCGATTATTCCTGAAATATGGTTCTTTACTACACCACGTCCTGCATTGGGATTATATATGAACAATAATCTGTTGCCGTTATTCTTATACATAAATTCACCTTTAATTTACAAATGTAATATTTTGTGTCAAATTATAAACATCGCATCCCCGAATGAAAAAAAACGATACCTGCATTCTACTGCTTCTTTATACGCCTTAAGCACAGCGTCTTTACCTGCAAGCGCCGAAACAAGCATTAAAAGTGTAGATTCCGGAAGATGAAAATTAGTAATAAGTCCGTCCAGCACCTTAAAATTATAACCCGGATAAATAAATATATCCGTATTGCCTTCTTTTGCGTGTACTACTCCTGTATCATCTGCTGCCGACTCGATTGTCCTGCAGCTTGTCGTACCTACGCATATTACTCTTTTCCCCATCTTTTTCGTATTATTAATCATATCCGCCACATCTTCTGTAACTCTGTAATACTCCGTATGCATATGATGTTCGCTTATATCCTCCGCCTTTACCGGCCTGAACGTACCGAGTCCGACATGAAGCGTCACTTCTGCAATATTAACTCCCATCGCTTTAACCTCTTCAAGAAGTTCATTTGTAAAATGAAGTCCTGCAGTCGGAGCTGCTGCTGAGCCCTCATATTTTGCATATACCGTCTGATACCTGTTCTTATCCTTTAATTCATGGGTTATATACGGAGGAAGAGGCATCTGCCCAAGCTTGTCAAGCACTTCTTCAAATATCCCTTCATATTCAAACTTTACAAGTCTGTTGCCTGATTCCAGAACATCCGTTATACATGCCTTAAGCATTCCATCGCCAAAAGTTATCCTTGCACCAACACGAAGCCTTTTGCCCGGTCTTACAAGACACTCCCATATGTCAGCCCCACATCTCTTAAGCAAAAGCACCTCAACACTTCCGCCCGTATTCTCGCGCGCTCCTAAAAGCCTTGCCGGAATAACCTTTGTATTATTGATTACAAGACAGTCTCCTTTTCTAAGCATAGAAGTAATATCACGAAAAACTTTGTGTGATATAGCCTTTGTTTCTTTATTAAGAACCATCAGTCTTGAATCGCTTCTGTTTTCAATTGGGTCCTGTGCAATAAGCTCTTTTGGAAGCTCATAAAAAAAATCGCTGGTCTTCATTAGTCTACTCCTGAATTATAGTATAGGTTGCTATTCACGGCACCGCCACACCTCATTTGCACTCGTCGCCTTGAATAGTAACTAGTATAGTCACAAATAAATAATAAAGCAAGTAAATGCCTTGATATTAAGCCACAAATATACTAAAATTATATTAACTATAGTACACGAATGGAGGTTTAACAATGCCGGTTAGCACATTTGCAGCAATAGATGTTGGTTCTAATGAAATATCCATGAAGATATTTGAAATTGAAAAAAAGAACGCCATTAAGCAGTTAACGCATGTCCGTCATATTGTAGAGCTGGGAAGCGATACGTATGCCAGCGGCTATATATCCAATCCCCTTATCGAAGAGCTTTGCGATGTACTTAACGGATTTACTGACGTAATGAAAGACTTTGGTACTACTCATTATAAGGCATATTCCACAAGCTCGATTCGTGAAGCGGCGAACAGGCATTTTCTGCTTGACCGCATACGGGTACGCACCGGGCTTTCAGTTAATATACTCAGCAATTCCGAGCAAAGATATCTGCTTTTTCAGGGCGTCGCATTAAATGAACCCCAATTTGAGGATATAATTAAAAACGGCGCTCTCGTTGTCGAAGTAGGTTCCGGAAGTTCACAGGCAACCTGTTATTCTGACGGACTTCTTAAGGTTTCACAAAATCTTAGGCTTGGCTCTGTAAGAATAAACGAATACCTAAGCGACCTTGAACGTACTGCCGACAGCTACACAGACCTTTTGTCAGAGTATATTGAAGGCGATATTTACACATCATATAAGAATTATTTTAATAAATATACCATTAATACAATTCTTGCAGTCGGCGAAGGATTACGCTCTCTTCAGAAATATATAAGCTTCTACAGACCCGGAACTGATACACTTTCCACCTCTGAGATGACTGAGATATACAATTCGATAAAGCAGCGTTCAGATAAAGAACTTGCAAATATGGTTGAAACTTCCGAAGAACAGTCAAGGCTTATACTGCCTACAGCAATGATATATAAGCAGATAATGGATATTAACCATGCAAGATTTATCAAATTTAATTCAACCGATTTGTGCGATGGAATAGTTGCGGAATATATCTCAAGCCATAAAAAGAAAAAACCTGTCCGCGATTTTACAAGAGATATCATTTCAGCTTCAAATGAGCTTGCCATGCGATACAGCTCCAATTTAAAGCATACTGCCTGTGTAGAACGTATAGGTGAAAAAATATTTGACTGTATGAAAATAACCGGAGGACTTACTACTCGCGATAGTCTTTTATTAAAAATAGCCATAATACTTCACGACTGCGGAGCATATGTTAATTTTCAGGAGATTGCCACTAATTCATATAAAATAATACGTTCTTCAGAAATAATCGGGCTGTCTGATGAGGAAAACCGCATAGTAGCGAATATAGTTCTTTATCATACAGGCGAATTTCCTCCTCTTGAAAACATGGAAGGAGATATTTCAGTAGAAGAATATATGAAAACGGCAAAAATTACCGCCTTGTTCAGACTTGCAAACGACCTTGACACAAGTAAAAAACAGAAAATATCCAACGTCAAAGCAGCTTTAAAAAATGATAAGCTGATAATAAACTGTGAATCATTTATGGACATTGCCCTTGAGAGAGCGTATTTTGACAGGTCAAAACATTTCTTTGAACAAATATACGGCATAAGGCCTGTTCTTAAGCAAAGGAGGATAAGCAATGAAATCAAATTATAAAAAGCATGAATATTATGACAACAGAGAGCTTAGCTGGATAGAATTCAATTACAGAGTCTTAAGCGAAGCCTGCGATACCTCTCTTCCTTTACTTGAGAGGCTCAAATTTTTAAGCATAACCTCATCTAATCTTGATGAATTTGTAATGATACGTGTAGCTTCATTAAAGGATATGGTGCATGCAGGTTACGAAAAACCTGATATATCCGGCATGACCCCTGCAATGCAGCTTGCAGAAATAAGCAAAAAGGAACATGTGCTTGTAGATACACAGTACGAAATGTTCAATGCTTCATTTCTTCCGCTTCTTGCTGATAACAATATTATACTTGTAACCCACCATGAAGACCTCTCACCTGACCAGAGAAAGTTCGTAGAGCGATATTTTATGCGTGAAGTGTATCCGGTACTCACACCGATGGCTGTTGATTCGTCAAGACCTTTTCCTCTTATAAGGAATAAGTCGCTTAATATAGCAGCGCTTCTTCGCAATCCAAAATCTGAAGAAGAATACGAATACGCAACTGTTCAGGTGCCGTCCGTACTTCCGCGTCTGGTACGTGTTCCGTCATTAGATTCAGAAAGTATTTCGCTAATTATGCTTGAACAGATTATTGAGATGAATATAGATAAACTTTTCCTCGGATACGACATAATATGCGCATACCCATACAGAGTAATGCGTAACGCTGACCTTACTATAGAGGAAGATGAAGCTGCCGACCTTCTTACCGAAATAGAAAAACAGGTTAAAAAGAGGCAGTGGGGCGAAGTAATCAAGCTTGAGGTTGAAGACGGAATTGACAAACGACTTCTTTCATGGCTGAAAAAGGACTTTAATATTGACGGTGATGATATTTATAAGATAAACGGTCCTCTCGACCTCACATTTTTCATGAAACTGTATGGAATTGAAGGTTTTGACCATCTTAGAAATAAACCGTACAAACCACAGCCTGTACTTGAGATTGACCCGGAAAAAGATTTATTTTCACAGATACGCAATCAGGATATATTATTATTCCACCCATACCAGACATTTGACCCTGTAGTTGATTTTGTAAGAAAAGCCGCTACAGACCCGAATGTACTCGCAATCAAACAGACCCTGTACCGTGTCAGCAGCCACTCGCCTATCATATCTTCTCTTGCTCTTGCAGCAGAAAACGGCAAACAGGTTTCCGTACTTGTAGAGCTTAAGGCAAGGTTCGACGAGGAAAATAATATCATATGGGCAAGAAAGCTTGAGCAGGCAGGCTGCCATGTTATATACGGGCTTGTCGGACTTAAGACACACAGTAAAATTACTCTTGTAGTAAGACGCGAGGAGGACGGAATAAGAAGGTATGTCCATCTTGGAACAGGTAACTATAATGATTCTACGGCAAAGCTTTATACCGATATGGGATTATTTACATGCTCAAGACCAATCGGAGAAGACGCAACTGCTGTATTTAATATGCTTTCCGGTTATTCAGAGCCTTTATCGTGGAATAAGCTGACTCTTGCTCCGTTATGGCTCAGAGATAAATTCATGGAATGTATAACAAGGGAAACAGAACACGCAAAAGAAGGCAGGAAAGCCCATATCATTGCAAAAATGAATTCGCTGTGCGATGCAGATATAATAGCCGCACTGTATGAAGCATCTGCTGCCGGAGTAAAGATTGAGCTTATAGTTCGCGGAATATGCTGTCTTAAAGTAGGTATGGCCGGTATCAGTGAAAATATAACCGTTCACTCCATTGTAGGAAATTTCCTTGAACACTCAAGAATATTCTACTTTTATAACGACGGTTATGAAGACATTTATATGGGAAGCGCAGACTGGATGCCTAGAAACCTTGATAAACGTGTCGAGATACTGTTCCCTGTTGAAGCAGAGAATCTTAAAGAACGCATTAAGCATATACTTGATATACAGTTAAATGACAATGTTAAAACAAGAATAAAACTTCCTGACGGTTCATACCAGCATATTTCACCATATGGAAGCAAACCGCTTAATTCACAGGAATATTTCTGTAAAGAAGCTGTATCTAATACAAAGAAATTCAAAAAAGAGAAAAATGCTGCGCGTGTTTTTGAACCAATGGAAAATCCGGATTTGCTTATGTAAACAGATTTCTTATTACTATTTACGGAACCGCCACACCTCATTCGCACTCGTCGCCTTGACAGGCTCCAATTCCGTGCTGCGCACTAAGACTGCTCATATGTGTGGCGGTTCCTGCTTCACAGGTTCAAACATTTTAAACAAAGCCTCATCCATGCAGGCATGGCGAGACTTTGTCTAAAATGTTTGAACCGTAAATAGTAACTCTTTTTATAATTTTATTACTTTGGAAAATGGACTGTATATCTTTTTACCGCTGCTTTTTGTCGCGATTCCCCTTACCTTATAATAATATTTTTTATTCTTAGTGATACGGTGAACATATCTTGTCTTTTTTGTAACAGCCAGCTTTTTATATTTACCGTTTCGCTTTCCTGCATAATATATTATATATTTATCCGCACCGTCTGCACTCTTCCATTTTATAACATTTTTTAAAGAGCTTTTCCTTTTTCCTTTTATTCCTTTTATCTTTGGAATACTTATGTTTTCAGTCTGGGAGCTGACATTCAATCCAACCTGTTCTACATCATTAGAACCATTATTTTTCGCAGGAGTAACCTGTTCCTGCTTTTTCGGAACGGTTACATATATTGTATCGGTATACTGCCTGTTTAAGGTTATATTTTTATCATCTGCTGACGTTGCCGTAACTGTATATTTTATAGGTATCTGATATTTATGTCCCGGTTCGCCTTCAAAAGAAATTACTGTAGCCTCATAATTATCACAGTCTATAGTAATTCTCTGGTTATAATCCATGCTTCCGATACTGTGTTCCTTTTCTGAAATAATACTGCAGCCTTTAGCATCAGTCTCTGCAATAACGCTGACATCCTTTACCGCACCCCATGTATTATATACGTCAAAGCCACAGAAAATATTGGTTCTACCATCGTCGCAAATCGTTATGTCATCAGTAAAATACGTACTGTTGTTACCATCCACATATATAAAATCACTTATGCGTGTATCGATTCCGGGTTCTGTTGTAAAAGCGTCATATATATTTAAAAGATTGTATTCATATCTGTCTCCGTTAGAATCTGTAAGCGATGCCTTATGAGTTGTAGCATGACGTAACTGTCCGCATACATACCCTGCTTTATCCTGTATACCCTTTTCTTCTGCATACTGCCATAATAATGCAGCCGTACCTGATACAACCGGCGCAGACATCGAGGTGCCGCTCATATATTTGTAATTGCCGTCATAATATGTTGACAGAATATTAGCTCCCGGCGCCGCTATCTCATATTCATTTACACTGAAAGGAACCGTGTCATAATCTGACCATGATGTAATATTATTTTTCTCATCACTCGCCATAACTCCTATAACAAACGGATAAGCCGCCGGATATATATTTTGCGCATTCTCCAAATCACTATCATCATTTGCAATGCTGTCATTTCCCGCCGACGCTACAAGCACATGGTCCTTTGAAGAGAGCCGATTTAAATACCGCCGATTCATTTTCCGCACCAAATGACATATTAATAATATCAGCGCCGTTATCTACTGCATAACCAAGCGCCTTTATAACTTTAGAAATAAGAAACTTTCCGTCGCTTCCGCCGGCCTTTATCGACATTATATCCGCACCGTATGCAACTCCTGCTCCGCCTCCGTTAAACGCAGACATTGCTATAATACCCGACACATGTGTGCCGTGTCCGTCCTCGTCGATAATATCATTAAGATTCCCTTCAACATTCAGGTTCCATATATTGTTTTTCAAATCCCTGTGTTTGTAATATATTCCCGAATCAATTACCGCAACGGTAACGCCTTTTCCCGGCGTATCTGAAAGAAGTCTCCACGCGTCCTGTGCACCTATAGCATCAAGATACCACTCTTTATCAATATAAGAATCAGTAAGTATACTCGGAAATGCCTTTTCGCACATTACAGAATCTTCTGATACATCTTCAAATATTGGGCTTAGCTCCATAGCCTGTATGACGTTGTCTATTGTATATTTCTTCATATCATAATGTGCTTTTGCCGAATAATAATTAATATTATTCTCTTCGTCCGAATATAAAAGCTCTATATCCGATAAGGTATATATATCTTCATCTGTTTTGGTCAGGTATTCACCATGCACAGAGAACACTACGCCTGTAGTACCGCTTTCAGCCTTAACAGACAGCGCTCCCATAATGCTGACTGCCGCAATCATAATCATTATATATATGTAAATACCGCGCTTCATAATATCACCTTCTGATACAACATTATACTTATTTTGTGTCACAAATAAGCCATGTAAGTCTCTCTACAGCATCCCTTATACTTTCTTTTCTTATACCCGAATAATTTAATATAATAATATGTTCATTTTCCGCGTTGTAATTATACGTATATTCCGAAAGAAATGATATACGAATACCACATTCGTCCGCTCTTTTCAATAATTCCGAGTCGGGCACTTTAGTATCGACTGAAAGAAGGAAATGAAGTCCTGCATCTTCTTCGTGAACCGTACTTATTTTACACAGCGGGCTATTCTGTATCTCTTTAAGCAGAAGGTCTCTCGTACTTCTGTAATATACCCTCATTCTGTTAATATGCCTTTCAAAAAATCCCTGCGACATAAATCTTGCAAGAACATACTGCTCCAGATTAGGTACGGTGCACGACATATATCCCATTTTCTCATTAAATATTTTCATAAGCTTATCAGGCAGAATCATGTAACTGATACGAAAAGACGGAGCAAGTGTTTTTGAAAATGTATTCATATATATTACTTTATCTGACCCGTTGCTGTCATATAGCGTCTGTATCGGCTTTCCGTGCAGCCTGAACTCACAGTCATAGTCATCCTCTATAATATATCTTTCATCCGATTCTCTTGCCCAGTCCAGAAACTCAAGCCGCCTTTTTATTGACATAACCCTTCCTATAGGAAAATGATGCGAAGGCGTAAGATGCACAACATCGGCATTTGTACCGTTAAGTATGTCCATTCTCATGCCCTGTTCATCAATAGGCACATGTATACATGTAAGCTCGTTTCCATTAAGAATATCAGAAAGCTTTGAATAACCGGGGTCTTCGACAGCATATACTTTTTTTCTTCCTAAAAGCTGTATTATAACTCCGTACAGATATTCTGTTCCGGAACCGACGACTATATTTTCCGGGCTTACACTGACATGTCTGAAATTATAAAGATATTCCGCTATAGCGCACCTTAACTCATATACTCCTGTAAGCGGCGCCTTTTTTAAAAGCATTTCGTTCTGCTCCGACAATATCTGTCTCGTAAGCTTTGACCACTGTGAAAACGGAAACCTTTCGCTTCCTACCGCATTACTAACAAAATCCGCATATATATGCTTTTTGCACAATTCCTCGCAATTACAGCTTTTTTCAGGCGTCTTTTGAGAAATACTACCGCTCTGAACCCATTTTGACAACTCCGCAACATAATACCCCTTTTTTTCTATTGAATAAATAAATCCCTCTGCATTAAGCTGGGAATATGCATTTTCTACTGTAATAACGCTTATCCCCAGATTTTTTGCAAGGCTGCGTTTTGAAGGAAGCTTCTCATTCGCCGTAAGCTTCCCATTAAATATATCTGCTTTAATACATGAATACAGATAATCGTATAAACTCATACCCCCACGTTCTTCCATCTGGTAAGTAAGCATTCTGTCACCTTCATCCTCTGTCAAAACAGCTTGACACATTTATATTCATATTATAACATAAAAAAATATATTATAAAATGACGGACGGATGAGAAAATGAAACGGCTTGTAAGCATTCAGGATATATCATGCATAGGGAAATGTTCACAGACAATCGCGCTGCCTTTAATATCAGCTATGGGTATAGAGACTTCTATAATACCTACTGCAGTGCTTTCAGCGCATACAATGTTTCCGGGATTTACTTTTTGCGACCTTTCAGATTCAATTCCTGAAATCATCTCTCACTGGAAATCACTTAACCTGCATTTTGACGCAATACTTACAGGTTATCTCGGAACCACAAGGCATATTAACATGATTCTTGATTTTTATGAGCAGTTTGCAGAAGAAAACACCCTTACTATAGTTGACCCTGTATTTGCAGACAATGGGAAAATGTACGCAGGATTTGATAACGAATATGCCCATGCCGTAACTTCTTTATGCAAAAAAGCAGGTTATATTGTTCCGAACATTACAGAAGCAGCTATTATGTCAGGACTCCCGTACCGTGAAGGCTTTGACGCCTCATACATCAACGAAATCCTTGACAGGCTAAGCGCTTTTGGCGCGTCCAATATTATTATTACAAGCATAAGAAGAGGTAATGAAAACGGAATAATTGCAAGACTTTCAAACGGAACAGATTTTGAATATTTTAAACCGCATATAGACGCCACATTTCACGGAACGGGCGACTTATTCACCAGCACATTTGCCGGCGCTCTTCTTAATAATTATTCTGCATATGACGCAGCGCGCCTTGCTGTAGATTATACAGCATATACTCTTGGCGTTACACAGAATAACAAAACACATAACTGGTATGGCATAGACTTTGAGGAGACAATACCTTGGCTTATCAAAAAGTTATCTTTCTCCTGCTAATATCTTAATTATTGCCATAGTTAAATGTATTAATACGCATTATTCTGTCAGGGTCGTATGTCTCTGATGCAATAGCTTTATAATATTCATCATAAGTCATATCTTCGTCTTCACTAAAAACAATTAATATGGTTTTATCACCGTTTTTTAACACCTCGTCATATACATTCATATATGAATAATTACGTTCCGTATATCCGCCGTTATCACTCCCTCCAAATGCATCACGGCTTGAATCGTTCACATAATAAAATGTATTTCCGTTATAATATACGTAATCAAGTATTGCATCTCCTTCAACGGTAAACTGAACAGATACCATATCGCACGGAATATGTGCTTTAACATTAGCATAAAACCTATCCCAGACGTCGCGCCCTCCGATAAGCTGTCCGTGAGCTGTTACAAAACATCCCTTCTTCACAAGCTTCTTTGAATTATTTGGAAACCCGGAAAGAAACTCCTTTACATCATTAAAATCAAAATCAGTCTTTCCAATCATTAATCCATTATCACCGGGAGCTGTTTCATCCGGTTGATTTGTATTATTCTCACTGACATCTGATGTATTTTCAAGGCTTAATTTGTCTTTAAAATATTCCTCTGCCTGCTTACGACAGCTTTCCTCCTGTTTATCAATATATTTTTGTGTGTTAAACGCTAAATGCCATGTAGTTATCGGGAACTTCTTTCTTATGCTTTTTGCATATTCGTTTCCATCCTTCGGATACCAAAACTCAATAAGGGCATACTCATCATTTCCCGTCTTATTAAATGTTGCCGCCATCGGCGCATGTATTCCCGAATCAACAGATATCCCGTCATTATCAAGTCTATAAGTTTCAGCTAAAACCATCATATATACAGTAACCTGCGAGCCATGATTTTTTACAGCAAGTATTTTGTGGTCCTCACAGCCAAATTTATTATCCGTATTATTATCGACGTAATTGTCATTGTCACTTAAAATCGCTTCAGAAACAGCCTTATCAAGTTCATCAGAAACACTTTTCTTCGGACTGGTAAACAGACACAAACTTACACCCAGACATAAAACCACACAAATAATAATCAGCCAGAATGCAGGTTTTTTATAACTAAGTACCGACTTTATGCGTTCCTTTACCCCAACCTCTCCGAATGCAAGAGGACATAGCATAATTGTACGTCTTTTTATACTGCAGTCCAACAAAACACCTGAATATTCTTTTCTGCCTGTTATATTCATATCCTTAATAACACGTTCGTCACATGCAAGCTCTATATCACGGCATAAAAGAATATAAGAAAGCCATATAAGCGGATTAAACCAGTATACTGTAAGCAGCACAAAACCTAACGGCTTCCATATATAATCACGTCTCTTAATATGTGCTCTTTCATGGGCAAGAATATATTCTAATTGTGTAGTATTAAGAAATGACGGCACATATATAACAGGCTTAAATACGCCAAGTATAAATGGTGAAGAAATATCATCACATATACGCACATTTTTATCAATCCATAAAAACGCCGCTGTCTTCTTTCTTAACCGCAAATAGCTGATGAAAGCGTACAAAATCATAATAACCATTCCGCATATCCATATAATTGTTCCTGCGAAAATAATTACCTGCATTGGATTCACACTTTCAGAAATCTCCGGCGAAAGCTTATTTTCTATAACAGGATTAATCACATTATCTATAACCGCTATACCACTGTCAATCTCAGGGGGTTCAGAATACATAATTTCATTATTTATCGGTTCAGATGACGGCACAAGGCTTAATACGCTTTCAAACGAAAACGGACATACAAGCCTTACCGCAACCAAAGCCCACAGTATAAAACGAAATGATTTCGGAGCCTTTTTTAATACCGCACGAATTATAACAGCCGCTATTATAAGCCAGCCGGCGGTAATGCTCATATTCACAAGCTTTAAAAATATACTTTCCATAACTACTCCTCTCTGCAGTTCTGAATCATCTGCCTTATCTCTTTAATATCTTTTTTGCTAAGCGCCTTTCTTTTGGTAAATGCTGCAATAAATGCAGGCAGCGAACCGTCAAATGCATCTTCAACAAGCTTACAGCCCTGCATTCCGTAAAAATCATCACGTTTAAGAACTGCGCTTACAACGCCGCCTTCATTTTTAAATATTCCTCTGTCACATAATTTCTTTAATACCGTATATGTAGTAGTTCTTTTCCACTCAAGCTCCTTTTCACATATCTTTACAAGCTCTCCTGATTTTACAGGCTCATATTGCCATATAATATCCGCAAATTTTGATTCGACTAACGCCAGTTTCAATTCCTGCATATATACACTCCCTTTAATCAAAAAACAAACTGTCTATTCTTAATAGACTAATTATAGTCTACTATGAATAGACAGTTATGTCAAGTAATTTTAAATATATTTGAAAATTCCACCGCAACAAATTATTTTTGATAAAATAAGAAAAAGGTGAGATATTTCCCTCCAAATCCGTAGTATATAATTGAGGCAGAAAGGATGGTGGGCAATTTGGACGATATGAAAATTATTGAATTGTTCTTTGAACGCTCAGAGCAGGCAATCATTGAACTATCTAATAAATATGGCTCTGCATGCTCAAAGGTTGCTTTTAACATACTTAACGATAAACAAGATACTGAAGAATGTGTAAACGACGCTTATCTTGGAACTTGGAACACAATACCGCCTCAAAAACCAAATCCATTATTAAGCTATATTTGCCGCATTGTTCGTAACCTTGCCATTAAGAAGTATCATTCCAATACAGCCATGAAAAGGAACAGCATCTATGATGTGGCATTGGATGAGCTTGAGAATTGTTTTCCTTCTTCTGCTTCGGTAGAGGATGAGTTCAATGCAATAGAAACCGCACGAATTATTGATGATTTTCTTGAAACTCTCGATGAGAGAAATAGAATAATGTTTGTCCGGCGTTATTGGCATTGCGATTCTATTGATGACCTTGCTAAACTCTTTCAAACAAGCAAACATAATATATCTGTCCGACTTTCTCGTACAAGAGAAAAGTTGAAAAAACATCTTATCAAGGAAGGGGTATCTCTATGAAAAGGAAACAGATTTCCGAAACGATTGAAAATATCAATCCTAAGTATATAGACGAAGCCACCAGGTATAGCGGCAAAGTAAAAATCTCAAAAGGAAAAGTGTGGTATAAATGGGCTTTGGCTGCTGCTTGTTTTGCCTTTGTGCTTGCAGTAAGTATACCATTTGCAAGAGATTTGTATGTATCACAGGATGACAAAACTATCGTAGATTCCGTAATGTTGATAGAATATGAAGATGCTTATCTTGAGGTGATTGAAGATTCAGCCAGAGCAGAAAAGTTTGGGTTAGAAAAGGAAATTACTGAAGACATTATCGGAAAACATATTGTATATTTGCAAAAAGAAGTGCCTGAAGCCGAGCGCAGTAATTATATTGTTGCTGACGGCAAAACAGATATTGAACTGCTCGAGTATTCACCTGCTCCTTACAAGGCGGTGAGAATTTTCCGGGATGGCGACAAATACTACTATGCTTTGTTCTGCAATTATTTAATTGAAACAAATGAGTCTTTACCAATTCAAGATGCCTTTGAAATATATGGTATTGATGAAGTATCTGATATGGTTAGTATCCGGTTAAAAGCGACAATACTTGGAAGCCAAACAAAAAAGTTATAACAGACAGTGCAATTATATCCGAGTTCTTTAATGAGATTTCAAAATTGCCTGCTTTTTGCTTTGACGATTATCACGATTTGGTGTTTGCTGATGAATTGAAAAAGCTCGAAGAACCGGGCGGCGATATTGGTTCTGAAGCATATACTCGTGTCGCAGATGATAGAAAGAATATTGTAATTGAAACCAAAGAAGGTTTGCGCTTTGGAATAAATTATTACCCTTCGTATGGTTGGAT
>ERZ857785.1741-NODE-1741-length-22202-cov-4.410349_pt1 | contig 22202 bp, 17 predicted proteins | sample MGYA00519763_ERZ857785 | MGnify/ENA primary metagenome ERZ857785 (study PRJEB31778, sample SAMEA3449365) | human gut metagenome | biome: human gut; feature: human-associated habitat; material: faeces | place: United Kingdom | collected 2010/2012 ...
TGACCAGCATAGCGTTAGCACGGCACCAGCATTGGATCTTGCTCATAAAAAGCCCCTTTGCGTGAAAAATACAGAATTTCGCGTGTGTATTTCCGTGAAGAAGATAACACATTTTAGGATAATTTACAATGAGGTTTTATTAACCCGGCAAACGCCAAGGGACAACGCAATTTGGTGCATATTGTGCGCTGCCGAAAACAATAGGACATTTCCAAAAACGCACCGCTGTAACCAAAGAAGATATCCGAAAAAATCATAGCTTTCTTCAAGGTCCCGTCAAGATTTGGGCACGTTGACAAAGTCCAATCTTCTAAAAATCGTCTGATTATTTGCGGGAAACTATGCGAATAACCATTGACCTTTCTTCAAAATTCAAATTTTTTAGAACATTGTTTTTTCAAATCAAGACTTTGTCAACGGCTCCGTTATTGTACATTATCCTTCAAGGATTTGTGGTATGTGTTGTGGCTACCAAGGTAAGCGCTCAATAACCGCATGGGATAAAAGACAGCCGAGGAATCTCGTTAGAGATCCCTCGGTGCATTGATGTTTGTTTTCAGCTCCGTGCAGGCAGCCTGCATGGTCTTGGACCACGGGAGAAACTGCATCAGATCCTCCTGGCTCGGAGTCTTGCCCAAATAGCGCATTCTCTGCGTAATTGTTGGAAATATCTACCTCGCCATGCTCCAGAAAGGAATTCAGGTATTCCTTCTGATTCTTGGCGTAGGTCACAGCTTCCGCCAGCTTGCTGCCCAGTGTGGGCTCCAGCGTATTTACCCACCACCAATAAGCCTCAAGCAGAGGCTCCGCCTCCACCTGACGCGCTGTCTTTCGCACCGAACTGCTCAAATGCGCATATTTTCGCTCTGCGGCGAAGAGCTTGCTGCAATAGTCATAGCCTACTGCTGCCTTGGAATTCTCCTTTGTCGCACCGGGCGGCATGGCTTCCCGCCATTTGCACCGCATATGCGCCCAACACCCGCATCTTGTAACGCCTTCCACCTGATTGTATCCGGCATAGCCATCTGTCACAAGACAGCCATGGAACTCCCTTCAGGAAGGCTGCTGCGTGCTTGCCGCTGCGGTTGGGCTGATACTCAAAGTACCGCACCGACTGACCGCTCCGCTCGCTGCCGGCATAGACCCACATCCGCGATTCTGAGACCGCTGCCTTTCCATCCTCCTTCAGGACCTGAACAACGGTCTCATCCGCATAAATGGTACTGCTGCCGAGCAATTCCTTCTTCAGCGTGCGGTATAGCGGCTTCAGCCAAGTCTGTGCCGTCCGAATGACCCAGTTGGCCATGGTGGCGCGGGACAGAGCAACTCCTTCGCGCGCCCAGATCTTTTCCTGGCGTGCCAGCGGCAGACCGTCCACATACTTCCGCACCATAATATCCGCTACTGTGCTGGCCGATGCCAGACTGTGCTTGAGCAGGAAGGGCGGCGTTACCGTGGTTACCAAATGGGCATACCCGGTCTTTTCCTCACAGGGCTTACAGGCATAGGTCACCGCATAATACTCCAAAAGACTGCACTGACGCGGAATGACCTCCAGACGTCTGGATACCAGCTTTTTCCCGATCATGGCCATTTTACTGCCGCATACATCACAAATGAGTTCTTCCTCCGGCAGGGTGACAAGGATCTCCTTTACCGGAAGATCCCCCTGTGTTTTGATCGGCATTGTTAGCCCTCCTTTATATATGTAAAGCGGTCTTTCTTATTTTTTATATAGAAACCGCTCTGCTGTTTTTACCGTAATGTAGATATCTTTAATCCGCATTTCCCGCAGTTTTTATCATAATCACTGCTTTCCCACAAGATTCAGAAAATCTTCTTCTGAAAGGATCGGGATTCCCAGTTCCCTGGCTTTTTTGTTCTTGGATGAACTGGACTGGATATCATTGTTGATCAGATAATTTGTCTTCTTGGTCACAGACCCCGTCACTTTGCCACCCAGAGACTCGATGAGTTCTTTGGCTTCACTTCGATTTCCGAAATGTACCAGGCTTCCCGTGATCACAAAATTCATTCCCGCAAAAATCTGTTCCTGCTTCGGTCCTTCATCCTGAATATGCAAAAAGCTCATAAGATGATCCAGACGACGGTTATTCTCTTCATCCTGGAAATAGGAAACCAGATTTCCGGCGATCACAGGTCCGATCGTATCAATTTCACTGATCTCTTCCAGGCTGGCATGACGGATCTTTTCAAGATCATTATTAAAATAGCGGCAGATCACTTTTGCATTGGCAAGTCCAATATTTGCGATTCCAAGGCTGTAGATCACTCTCGGAAGCGTTGTTTCTTTCGCCCGTTCAAGGCTTTCTATAAGATTATCATAGGATTTCTGTCCAAATCCTTCCATCTCTACAATTTCATCCCGGTATCGGCTGATCTCAAAAATATCACCAAAATCGTGAATAAAACCACGGGCGATAAATTTCTCCAGTGTCGCTTCTGAAAGTCCGTCGATATTCATTGCATCTCTGCTGGTAAAAAGGCCAAAAGACTTGATTTTTTTGGCTGGGCACCCCGGATTAACGCAAAAAAGACATTCCACATCATTTTCTTTCTTCACAACAGTTTCCTGTCCACACGCCGGACAGATATGCGGAACCGGTGCATTACCACTTCCTGTCAGATTCTCCGCGATCTGTGGAATGATCATATTCGCCTTGTATACACGGATCGTATCCCCGATTCCAAGTTTCAGCTCTTTCATAATGCTGATATTATGCACACTGGCCCTGCTTACCGTCGTGCCTTCCAGTTCTACCGGTTCAAAAACAGCTACCGGATTGATCAGGCCTGTTCTGGACGGGCTCCACTCAATTTCCAGAAGTTTCGTATCACGCATCTCATCTGCCCATTTAAATGCCATGGCATTTCTGGGAAATTTAGCTGTAGTTCCAAGAGATTCTCCATAGGCAATATTGTCATACAGAGCCACCAGTCCATCTGATGGAAAATCATTCTTCGTAACTGCTTCCGCAAAATAATCCATAGCTTCATCCAGAGTATCTGCTGTAACTTTACGGTACTCTACCACATCAAATCCCTGGGCATTCAGCCACTGAAACTGCACTTCTCTGGAATTCTGGAAATCCACACCCTCTGCACTCACCAGAGAGAATGCATAAAACCGTACATTCCTCTTTGCCGTAATCTCATTATTCAGCTGACGCACGGAACCACTGCAGAGATTTCTGGGATTTTTGTATTTGGCATCTGCATTACCGATCGTTTCATTGATCTTCTCAAAATCGGAATACGTAATGATCGCTTCTCCGCGAAGTACCAATCTTCCTCTGAACGAAATCTTAAGCGGAATATTTTTGAAAACTCTTGCATTGTTGGTAATGACCTCTCCCACAATACCATTTCCTCTGGTAACTGCCTTTACCAGCTCTCCGTTTTCGTAGGTGAGCACTATCGTAAGTCCATCCAGTTTCCACGAAAGAAGCGTTGGATGTTCTCCGACAAACTCCCGCAGTGCTTCCCGATCCTTTGTTTTATCCAGAGAAAGCATCGGTCTCTCATGTTCTTCCTTGGGAAGCTGATCTACCGCTTCATAGCCGACATTAACGGTCGGACTGTCTGCCAGAACGATTCCTGTCTCTTCTTCCAGTGCGCTCAGTTCGTCGTACAGAGCATCGTACTCCACGTTTGGCATGATCTCCCTGTCTTCCTGATAGTACGCCCTGGACGCTTCCCGGAGCTTTTTTCCCAGCTCTTTCATTCTTTTTATGGATGTTTCGTTCATGGCCTTCCTCCGTCTTTCTTTCTGTTTTTGCGGAGGAAAGCATTTCCTCCAGCTGTTTTCTCTCTTCCGGCCTGATCTCACGGTATTTCCCCGCTTCCAGCCCGTCAATATGCAGGTTCATGATCCGAACTCTTTTTAATGTTGTGACTTTATATCCAAAATATTCACACATACGTCGGATCTGACGGTTCAGTCCCTGCGTAAGAATAATCCTGAAGCTGTTCTTTCCGGTTTTTATGACTTTACAGGGACGTGTAACTGTGCCCAGGATCGGCACTCCACTGCTCATTCCCTGTATAAACGCTTCTGTTACCGGTTTATTCACTGTTACACAATATTCTTTCTCGTGATAATTTCCCGCTTTCATGATACGGTTCACGAGATCTCCCTGATTGGTCAGAAGAAGCAAGCCTTCTGACTCTTTATCCAGACGTCCTACAGGATAGATCCTCACCGGATAGTTCAGATATTCTGTCACTGTCATTTCATTGCGCTGCTGTTTGGTACTGCAGACGATCCCTCTTGGTTTATGAAAAAGAAGCAGAATCTTTTTTTCCTGTTTCTTTATTGGTTTCCCGTCAATGCAGATCTCCTCATCCGGAAAAATCTTTTCTCCTGTGGAAACGACTGTTCCACGAACAGTTACCCGTCCAGCCTCCGTCAGTCTGTCTGCCTCTCTTCTTGAACAGACACCTGCATCACTTAAATATTTATTAATTCTGATTTTTTCGTCCATTATTCTATTATATATTTTTTCCCTGGTATTCGCAACCGGTTATTTTCCTTGTATTTTTCTGACAGGTATTGTATGATAAACAAAAATGTAACAGTCAGGAGGAAAATCATGTCAGACCGTACACCTCATCTGAACCGACTGCTGATCTTTATTATTATTATTTTGTGTCTGATCTGTGGACTTCTTTTTACCCAGTCATCTGCTGGACCGTTCGGAAACAGCCATACTTCTGTAATCGCAGAAAATACAGGCGATATTGCTGTTCTTTCTTCCGACAAAGACCAGAACATTAAGCTGAATATATCTGGTACCGACATCTCTGTTTCACCTTCTGCCACTCCATCTCCAACCCCTGTCAAAGAACAGGATGCAGAAAATGTTTCTCCTGAAGCGGAAAGTGGAACCTGGACAGCAGATGGAACAAACTGGAAATTTATGGTAAATGGAAAGGCCTATACAGGCTGGCTTACAGATACCGATGGCCACAGATATTATTTCAACAAAAAAGGGATCATGCAGACCGGCTGGCTTGAGACAGGCAAAAAGCGCTATTATCTGGACGAAGACGGAATCATGCAGACCGGCACCATTACGATAGACGGTCAAAAGTACACATTCGCTTCAGATGGTTCTCTGAAAAAATAAGATCAACATGGCAAAAAAATGCAGGCTCTTCAAAAGAACCTGCATTTTTATTACATTTCTACTCCAACAGACTGCTGTGTACATATCCGGTCTGTCCATCATAATCGACCTGTATCCAGTCACCTTCCTGCCCCTTCTTTTCAACTTCCGTTCCTGCAGAAAAGCCACCGATAACTTCACCCTCTGGATCTGCGGAAGCACGAACATTACAATCTTCTGTGACTGTAAGCATTGTTCCTGCATCTGCAGAAACACTGGCATCATCACCCAGGCCCTGAAGAAATTCTGCCAGAGAGGAATCTCCTGCCTGTGCTGCTTCATAATCAGCCTTCACTTTCGCAATAAGATCCTGAACATCTTTCTCTGACTCCAATTTCTTCACATATGCACTGATATCTGCGTCTTCATCAGCTCCACCCTTGATCTTCAGATTTCCGTCACTGTCAGTTTCCACATAAAACTGGCTCAGCGCCGGAACCGGAGTCTCAATTCCTGTACAGATATAGTTAAAAACCACATAGACGACATACGAACCGTCCGTTAGTCCCTTCTTTGCGTAAACATCCTGTACTTCATACCCGTCAATATAATCCCTTGAATTAATCTGTGACTCATCGGCCGGTGTAAATCCGTCCTCAATTGTCTTAAGTGTTGCAATGTCTTTTTCCCCAAAAGCTTTATAATAGCTTTGAATCAGCTCGGTTACTTCCGTGCTGGCTTTTTCCATGGTTGTCTCCGCATTCGTATCTGTCGCGGGACTGGCGTCTTTCTTCTCGTCTGTCTCCCCATCATTTGCCGGAGAAGAAGGATCATTTTCCTGGTTACTTTGGGCTGTTTTCTGATCTTCATTGGAATTCCCCTTCTTACCTCCAACACAGGCGCGGACGCCAAAGATCAGAACAAGCACGATCACCAGAATTGCTCCGCCTAACATAAAATAGCGAAGGTTATCTGATAACCATTCTCTGAAATCATCCAAGTTCTTGTCCTCCTTATCATAACAACACGCCGGAACAATTCCCACTGTTCCGGGTAGCACACCTGAAGGGAATCGAACCCCCGCACATGGTACCGGAAACCACTGCTCTATCCACTGAGCTACAGGTGCATAATGAAAAACATAACTTCTAAATCAGGTATGAAATTATCAAAGTTGGCTTACACTGTCTTTGATTGTAGCACATAAACATAAAATTGTAAAGATTTTTTTAAACAGTGTACATTCATCACACATTTCATATTATTTCCGGTACAGATTCTGAAGTAAACTGTACCAGAAACATATTCATTTATATTTATCACACGAAAATATATAATACGGACTTACCGTATCCAGAACCTGGTAGCCGCCAGCCACCATATCCAGAACAAAGTTTTCATCCGGAGGTACCATCACCACATATGTACAGTGAACGGCATCTGCCAGGCTGGAAGTCTTTTTTCCATCGGGGACTTCCGAAGTGATCTGTTTATACAGAACTCTTGCCTTCTTACCTACAGCACCATCCCCTCTGCGTCCGTAGGCCATTTTCAGGGAAGGATCATACACCCGGATATAGGATGCCGTATATTCATCTGCGGCGATCCGCACTTCCTTTCCTTCTCTGTCCTCATTGATCCGGTTACAGATCATTGCGATCTGATCCGGTACCTGCTGGCGGTTAAAAACTCTTTCGAAATTTCCTGCTTTTATCATTCCGGTCCCAGAAGCAGCAATAACTCCTGTCAAAACCAGCACCAGGATCACCTGCACGATCCGGTTGCGACTTCTTCGGACAAGCTCTGTAAAACCGCCTGCGATCAGCGGAACCGTAGGTAAAAGCCACAAAACACGCCAGTACACGATTTTTCCTATACATTTCATAATCACCCGTCCGGAAAACGGACAGAAAAACAATACCAGAAGAAAAACGGAATATAAAACCAGACTGAGACTGTTTTTTTTCTTTTTCCCAAAAATCAGTGCACATGCTCCGCCAAGAGCCAGAAGATACGGTATCCAGCCATTTCCCCAGTACATCCTCCACACATTAACTGTCCATGCAATTATTTCTTTCATTATTTTCTCCTATCGGATCATAATATACACAAGTCCAAGAAGCAGCGACGGCAGACAGCACAAAGCCGTACATGCTGCTTTCTGCAGACTGTGAAACCGTACCAGTCCCATGATCAGAAGGATCACCAGCATCATACAGGCCAGAATAATTCCCATGGAAGAAAGGAGGCAGCAAGAAATATCTGCCAGTAAAAGCAGCAGCCATGAATATTCCTGTTCTTTTTCCAGAATGATACCTATGCCAAGATATAGAAGCAGAGGTAGAAAAACCGATGCCAGGCATGCTTTTCCCTGCCAGATACGGATCATCTGAAAATTCTCAGAATTATAAACGGAATATGCCGAAAACCAGATCAGTACCGCACAAAAGATCATAAAGATCCCCCTCGCATGTTCATCCTCCGGAAACCACCGTTTCGCATACTGATACAGAACCAGATATGCCATAAAAATAAAGACTACAGGAAATATCACATGCGCCACAATTGCCGGATGAAGTCCTACAAGAGAACTGATCACTGCAAGAAATATCGGAAACGGCGACAAAACATACCTGCTTGGTAATCGTGTATAGGAATATCCGGTATACGGATTAATGGAAAAAACGGTATCCGTATGGACAGATGTTGTAGCTGTTGCCACATAAAAAGCGTCATCCGCATCCATATGAGCCAAAAATGAAGCAGCCACAAGCTGGAGTAAGATCAGTATTGCAGCTACAACAAAATAAAAAGACATTTTGCCCGTCTTCTCACCATTTCCCGTAAAACCATTCCGTTTTACCAGTGCCAGGACAATCCCCAAAACAGCAGCTGATGCCATTACAGCGGCAAGACTGTATTTCAGGACATGCAATGGCAGTTTAGCCCAGATTGCCGCCAGCGCCAAAATCTCTGCAAAGGAAAACATCATAAGATATCCTGCAAGAAGGTTCATTCCCATCGAACTTTTTTTACTTTTACAGAGGACTACCCCTCCGGCCGCCCACGGAACTGCCAGCAGCCATAAAGCTGCCAGCAGACATTTGATCACCATATTCATTTCTTCTCTCCGGCTTCCTGCTCAAGAATTCCCATCGCAACTTTTTCCGGAGTGATCGGGAGTTCACGGACACGGACACCGGTTGCATTGTAAACGGCATTGGCAATCGCAGGGCAAGGTGTATCGATTACAAGCTCACCGATGGATTTTGCACCGAATGGGCCGGTCTTTTCGTAACTGCTCTCAAACTCGATCCGTACTTTCGGGATATCCATACGGTTGGGGATCTTATACTGCATGAACGAATTGTTCCGGATCTTTCCCTTGTCTGTATACTGCACATCCTCATACAGGACCATTCCGATACCCTGACCGATACCGCCTTCTGCCTGCACTCTGGCAAGGTTCGGATTGATCGGGGTTCCACAGTCGATCACACCTACATAGTCAATAACGTCAATCTGTCCGGTCTCTTTGTCGATCTCCACCTCGGCAGCTCCTGCCATAAACGGTGGCGGAGAGATCGGAGAAGAATATTCTTTTACAACCTGAAGCTCACTGCAGACTCCACAGGTCGCTTTTCCCGCGATCTGCTGCAGCGTTACCTCTTTTCCATCTTCTGTGCGGACTTTTTCTCCGTCAAAATCAGATTCTTCCGCAGATACCCCCAGCATCTGTGCACCAAAAGCATGAATTCTCTTTCTGAGTTCTCCGCAGGCCTGGATCACCGCGTTTCCGGTGGCATAAGTTGTGGAAGATGCATAAGAACCGGAATCATAAGGAGAAATATCCGTATCTACACTGAACACCACGATATTTTTCATATCGGTATCCAGACAGTCTGCTGCCATCTGAGCAAGAATGGTATCACAGCCGGTTCCCATATCAGAACAGCCAAGTGCCAGGGTGTAAGACCCGTCTTCATTTAATTTAATGTCTGCTCCGCCGACATCGATCCCTGCAATAGATGAGCCCTGCATGGCCATAGCGATGCCGACACCCCGTACTTTGCCGTTACCCATATCACGGAATGGATATTTCTCATCCCATCCGATCATTTCCTTTGCACGGGCAAGGCATTTATCCATGGTACAGCTGCCGTTGATTGGTACATCCGGATATCCAGGAAGCGCCTCTCCCTCCATAGGCATGTTCAGCTCACGGAATTTTACCGGATCCATACCCATCTTATGAGCCAGCTCATCTGCTGCGGACTCCACAGCAAAAATACCCTGTGTGGCACCATAGCCACGATAAGCGCCTGCTGCCTGCATATTGGTGTAAACCACATCATAGGCAAAACGGTAGGCTTCTGTATGGCGGTATAATGCAATGGATTTATGTCCGGAAAGTCCTACGGTTGTAGGCCCATGCTCTCCATAGGCGCCGGTATTGGAAAGGGTATAAAGATCGATGGCCTTTACGATACCGTTTTCGTCCGCACCCATACGGATATGGACTTCCATCTCATGACGAGGGGAAGACGCGATCATGGATTCCTTTCTGGAAAAAACGATCTTGGACGGTCTTCCGGTAACCCAGGTCACCAGTGCAGGAAAAACCTCACTGACGGAAGACTGTTTCGCTCCAAATCCTCCGCCGATACGCGGCTTGATCACACGAACTTTGGAAGACGGAATGTTCAACGCATTTCCTACGATCCTTCGGATGTGGAACGGGATCTGGGTGGAAGAAACCACCGTCAGTCTCTGGAAATGATCCATATAGCAGTAGGTACGGAAAGTCTCCATCATGGTCTGCTGGTTTGCCTTTGTGTGGTAAACCTGGTCTACTGTATACGCACATTTTTCTAGCATGGCGTCCACATCACCCACTTCTTCTACATTGGAGGAGCAGAGATTCCGTTTATTATCTCCGCCGGCCGGGATCGGCATATACCAGTCATCCTCCGGGTGCACCAGGATCGGATTATCCTTGGCTGTGTGGATATCCAGAACTGCTTCCTCCACACGATATTTTACCTTAATGCGCTTCAGGGCTTTATCTACTGCTTCTTCTGTCTCACCGGCTACGATGGCAACCGGATCCCCCACAAAACGCACATGCTTATCTATGATATAACGATCCCAGGGACTGATCTCCGGTGCTGTCTGTCCGGCCAGGGTAAATCTTTTGTGTGAAACATCCTCATAGGTGAGAACACAGGCGATCCCCTCGATCTTCTTTGCAGCATCTGTTTTGATCTCTTCCACCCATGCATTGGCATGAGGGCTTCTTAAAATCTTGACGATCAGGCAGTCAGAAGGTGCAAGATCATCGGTATAGACCGGTTTTCCGGTTACCAGCGACATGGCATCTGTTTTTGGTACCGGCTTGTTTACGTATTTCATTTTCCTTCCTCCTGTCCTTTTTTATAGTCGAGAAATTTCAAGATACTTCTGGTCTGTCCCACAAATCCCGAACAACGGCACAGATTTCCGGAAAGATACTCCAGGATATCCTCTTCTGTAGGATCATCCAGTTCCTTTAACATGGCAAACACATTCATGATAAATCCCGGATTGCAGAAGCCGCACTGCTCTGCTCCCTCATTGGCCATAAAAGCTCCGAATTCCTTTGCTTCCTCCTGCATTCCCTCCAGAGTCACGATCCGTTTCCCATCTGCGCGGGCAGCCAGCATGGAGCAGGACAGTACCGGACGTTCATCCATCAGCACAGTACAGAGACCACAGTTTGCAGTCTCACAGCCACGTTTTACGCTGTAACAGCTGTTTTTCCGCAGGAAATCCAGAAGCAGTTCATCCGGACGTACCTCTGCCTGCCGTTTTACACCATTCAGCCAGAAAGTGATATTCATTCTGCTCTACCTCCGATCTCTTCCCAGGCTCTTCTCGTAAGGACTTTCACAAGAAGGCTTCTGTATTCCTTTGAAGCACGCATGTTCTTGTCTGTAGGAACATGTTCCACCGCATATGCGGCAAAAGAAGCTGCTGCCTCCTTTTTCTGCTGTGCATCCATCTGTGCAAAATCTTTTAAGATCCCCTCTTCATCTTCTACGATCATTGCTTTTCCGGGTCTGGCGCCAATGACAGTTCTTGCTTCTCCGTCAATCAGAGATGCCGCACAGGTGATTACCGGAAAATCTGTGGAATTGTTCCGCTGGCTTAAGTACACCGTGTTCAGCGGCTGTTTTTTCACAATGATATTTACCAGGATATCGTTATCTTTTTCCATGGATGCAAACTGTGCCAGCGGAATGGTTCCGCCATTGTACAGCTCCACCCAGGTATCCAGTGCCAGAAACATGGTCAGCACATCGGAAAATCCGAATCTTCCGAAAATACTCCCCCCCACTGTGGCACAGTTTCGAAACTGCACGCCTACAATGTGCCGCACGCTTTCCCGGATGGCACCGTTCGTATAGGCATTCAGCTCTTTATGGGTTTCCAGTGCATGAAGCGGTGTCATGCAGCCGATCACAAACGCTTCTTCCGTTTCCATAATGGTATCCAGCCCAAGATCTGACAGGTCAATGGCTGTCATGATGTTACGGTTTCCCATTTTCAGCCAAACCATACCGCCCAGCACACAGGCTGTTCTTTTCTGGTTCAGTTCATATGCCTGTTCAAGGCTTTCTGCCTTTACGTAATTCTTTATCTTCAGCATACTTTATTCCCTTCTGAATTCTCATTCTCTTTCATCGCGGCTGTTTTTTCAGCCAGACATTTATTTTAACAGACCGTCAGCTAAATAGCTATTGTTTTTTCTCTGCTGCTGTTCTGACGCCGTATCAGTCAGCGATCTCCAGAACGATAAACTGATACGGTTTCAAAATGATCTCTTTTCCTGTGATCTCCGCTGTTTCCTGATTATTCAGAAGCACCTTCTTCATTTCTCCGGAAAGAGATACCTTCTGAGACTGTGCCTGCATATTTCCCAGGATCAGCAGATCCTTCTCACCGTTTCTTGTATAGGCGATCAGATTCTTCCGTTCTTCCTGATATGGAGTGAAGGTTCCGTATACAAGGGTTTCTTTATATTCCGGAGCTTTTCTCAGTGCAGTCAGCTTTTTGTAGAAAGAAAGGAGGGAGTCACTGTCCGTTAACTGGGTCTCTACATTGATTTCCTTATAATTGGGATTGACACCAAGCCACGGCTCTCCTTCTGTAAATCCTGCATTTTTCTCTGCGCTCCACTGTACCGGAGTTCTGGCATTGTCTCTGGAAAATGCAGAAGCAGCATCAAGAGCTTCTTTTTCACTGCATCCGGCACGGAGTGCTACCTGGTATTCATCGATGGTACTGATGTCATCGATCTGGTCCATAGAAGTAAACTCCATATTCTCCATACCGATCTCCTGACCCTGATAAATAAACGGAATTCCCTTCAGCAGGAAATAAATACCTGCCAGAAGCTTTTTGGAATCCGGGCAGCGGTCTTCCGGAGAAATATAGTGACAGACACCTCTTGGCTCATCATGATTCTCAATAATGTTGGAGATCATACCGGTATCCCCGATCTTTTTCTGAGTATGGAAAATACACTTCTTATACTCTTCCGGACTCAGGTACGGTTTGGATGCATACCAGCCATTCGCGCTCTTTCCATAACAGGTTTCCTCAAAATCAAACATGGATGAAAAATATCCGTTTTCTCCAATGAAGTCTTTGATCTCATCTTCCTTTTCATTGAAGACCTCTCCTACAGTAAAAGCATCATAGGGATGAAAGCACTTCTCAGCCATCTCTCCCAGGAATTCTCCGATTCCCTCTGCCTCCTCCAGCATCCTCTCGATATTGCAGAGCCCGTCTGCACGATCGGCAGGATAATCGGAAAACGGAAGCTTCTTCTTGATATTGATAATGGCATCAATACGGAATCCGCCAAGCCCCTTTTCCATCCACCAGCGGATGTTTTTGTAGACTTCCTCTCTTACCTCCGGATTCTCCCAGTTGAGATCCGGCTGCTTCTTGTGGAATACATGGAGATACTGTTTATCCGGATGTCCCGGAAGCTCTTCCCATACCGGACCACCGAAATAGCTCCTCCAGTTGCAGGGAGCCTTGTCATCCTTTTTGTCCCGGATATAAAAGAAATTTCCATACTTTCCGTCCGGATCCTTAATGGCCTGCTGAAACCACTCATGCTCATCGGAGCAGTGATTTACCACCAGATCCATAAGGATGTACATCTCTCTTTTTTTCGCTTCTGCGATCAGCCGGTCCATATCCTCCATGGTCCCAAACCGCGGATCAATCGCATAATAATCTGCAATGTCATATCCCTGGTCTGCAAGTGGAGATTTATAGATCGGGGAAAGCCAGAGGATATCTGCTCCCAGTTCCTTCAGATAATCAAGCTTGCTGATGATTCCCGGGATATCCCCGATCCCATCTCCGTTGGAATCATAAAAGCTTTTGGGGTATATCTGATATACCACCTTGTCATGCCACCATTTTCGTTCCATTTTAATTCCTCCTTATGCCTGTTTGATCATGCAGTACTGCTTTAGATCAAATCCTTTTTTCTGTACAATTCCGTATAATTTAAATCCGAATTTCTCATACATGGAAACATTTGCCGGATTATGAGTTTCCAGAGAGATCATCAGCTTATGCCTGTCCGCATAATCGATCACCTCATCCATCAGCTTCTCAGCAAGACCATGATGCTGCATCTTCGGCGCCACAGCCAGATAGATCACATGAAGTCTTTCTGCTGTATGAAGCTGGGAAGTCCAGCTGGAATTCAGATAATCTTTTCCCTGGATGAATTTCCGCAGGGTCGCAAGACTTGGATCCTCTTTTATCAGATAGCCATCTGTTTTCAGAAGGGCAAAAAAATCCACCATCAGATTATGTAAGGCTGCTTCATGCTCCGTTCCGTCGGATACTACCAGGATGCTGTTCAGCTCACTGCTGTCTGCATAGATCTCACAGGTCTCAAAAAACTCCGTAAGATCACAGGTAAAAAGCTCCGGCATCAGACGTTCTCTGGTATCCCTGTCCGGGATCAGTGCATGATACAGAGGATCCTCCGAAAAACATACGGTCAATATCCGGATCAACCTGTCCAGATCTTCTTCTTTCACTCGGTATAAATTATGGCTTTCCATTCTTTCCTCCAGGTATGGTTTTATTCTGTTCCTTTTTCAAACATATCGCTGACCTCGCAGATCAGATCTGTAAGCTTTTCCGCTGTGCGGATCAGATATCCGATATCATCCACATAATATTGCTTCTGCCTCTCCCAGGCTTCCCTCAGGCTTTGTTTTTCTGCCTCCAGGCTGTCACCCGGTTTCTTTTCTTTCAGGCTTTCCACAAGGTCATAAAGGTTCTCATGATGGATGATCCGGCCTTTTCCCCACATCAGACGATCCGGGGACTGCTTCATGATATATTCTGTAAAATGATAAAAAACTTCCCGTTCAAACTGAAATGCATAACAATTATTATCAATACTGTAAAAGGATTCCAGCGCAGGCGCAATCTCTCCTTTTTCCAGATATTCCATGGCTTCTTTCAGTGCATAAAGATTGTTCTGTACGGCCTGCTGGGGAAAGATCACATTGTCATCCCAGTCCAGACGCACCAGATAATCCTGGGATTTCCGAAATACACCGAGAAGCTTTTCGGTGATGGCATCGGCTTTTTTCCAGTCACGTTTTTCTTCCGGAATGCTGTTGAAGCGGCGCACCTGCTCTGAAAGAATGGCAGCTGCTTTTTTCGCTTCTTCTGTTTTTTCCAGAAGGAGAACACCGTTGGCGCCGGTCTGCATACACAGATCCAGATCCAAGCTCTCAATACTACCGGCCAGTGCCCGTCCGAAATCCATCGGCGGCAGTGCAAGACTGTCAATAGCAAGAAGGAGCCTCAGATAAAATTCGTGGTGGAATTTATATACTTCTTCCTCATAAACATCCTGGTTATCATACTGGGAATGATAATAATTTTCCATAAACGGACCACCGCTGAAATCATTGACCATGGACGGGATCCCGGAAATCGCCATGGTAAAATCATCCGACCAGGTCTCAATGGGATACAGTGTAGTCATACCCTCCGGATAAATCCCCTTCGGCATCTGCACTGCGTCCACAAATCCACGTACAAAATCCGCATACTCATAGGTACAGCGCACTGCATCCCTGGTGCTGTGTGCATGGGCCGGAAGTTCGAAATTCAGATCTGCGATCACATGTCCCGACCACTCTGGTCTTGCCTCAAACACCTGACGATAAGCGCCTGTGGACCAGTCATATTTCGTGTCGGAAATCCCCCATTCTTCTGCTGCAAGCGCACATACCACAATGGTATGGCGAGGTCTGTATCCACCGTGGATCAGAGCCCGGGCAATTCCGATGATCATTGCTACGGCCGCATTATCATCCTGAAATCCTTCAAAATAGGAATCATAATGGGCACTTAAAAGGATCATGGAATCGGAACTGGTTCCCGGGATTTTTCCTACAATATTATAGGTATACTGGTCTTTAATCACCTCTGTGTCCGCGTCAAATTCCACGGAAATCTTTGGAATCTTCTTTCCGTCCTCATTTTTTTCTTCCATCAGACGGCGGATCTTAAGAAAATCTGCTCTGGACATGGAAAAAGCCGGAGCACTGGAAGGTCCTGCAATGTCCTGTGCATTCAAAGCCGTATCGTCGATCTGTGCGTACCCTCTGCTCTGTACGGCAACGAGAGCTGCCGCGCCTTTTAAGTGAGCCTGATACACCGGATAATTGATCCACCACTCTTCTCTCTGGTTGATCTCGATAAGAACCAGCTTTCCTTTTACATCGATATTTTTATATTCGTCAGCAGTACCTTTTCCAAGATATACAAGGTCAAATTTCTGAAAGCCATCGGTCTTAAAATCCGTCTGGTATGCACCAAGCTGGATCTCATGCACGGTTCCCTCCTGGTCACGGTAGCGCATCACCGCTTTTTTAAATTCCCATGCATCCACACGGATCTTGTCTTTCTCTACCTCGGTGAGGCCTGCTTCTTTCATTTCTTTTAAAAGCATATCTCCGGTTTTCCGTTCTGCCAGGGAACCTGCGGTGCGGTATCCCAGAACCGGATTTGTTTTTTCCTGTTCCATGCGCTTGGCCAGATCATAGGATTCTTTTACATCCAGGCATGAAACACATTTCTCCACGATGTTCAAATTTACTGTCATCCCTTTCTTGGTAGTTCCCTGGTCAGCAGTTCTGTCCACTCCCGGCAGGAACACGCTCTTAACTGCTATAGATTATACCTTATCAATGTGCGGATTTCCAGATAAAAAAACATGATTTGTTCTGACAGGAAAAATCCCGTTCGTACAAATCACGTTTTTATCATATCTCTTCTTGCCCGGGCAGGCTGTTGACGACAGTCTTAATCTGGCAAAATTTTTATTAACCGGAATACCGGAGCGCATCGATCGGTTTCTTGGATGCTGCCTTGTTGGCCGGATACAGACCAAAAAGCACACCGATCAGGACAGAAAATGCCACAGACAGCCAGACCACTTTCATATCCATGGTAAAACTCATGGAATTCTTCATCACCACAGCTGCCACTTTCAGGATCACCCAGGAAAGACCGATTCCCGCAAGGCATCCCATCAAACTTACCAGAAGCGCCTCGATCAGAAACTGCAGCATGATGGTTTCTCTTCCTGCACCGATGGCTTTTCGGATACCGATCTCCCTGGTCCTCTCTGTCACAGATACCAGCATGATGTTCATGATTCCAATTCCACCAACCAGCAGCGAGATAGCCGCGATCCCTCCGATCATCAGTGACATAGTATTGGTGACACTGGACATGGCTTCCATGATCTCCGACTGGTCCACAATGGAAAAAGCATCCTCGTCCTCTCCAAAACGTTCCATAAGAAGTTCCGTAAGAGCATTTTCCGCCGGTTCCAGACTGTCCTCATCGGTTCCGGATGCGTAAAACATAGTCACATCCAGAACATTATCCGCAAGTCTGGTCATGGTAGAAAACGGGATATATCCCTCCAGCTGTACCGAAGAGGAGGAGCTGTCAGAATCGTCCGAATCCGAAGAGCTGGTCACTGCCGCACCCTGAGTCAGTGAGGTGCTGTCGGAGAGCACTCCTACGACCAGAAAACTTTTCCCATTTAATTTGATGCTCTCCCCTACGGCATCTACACGTCCAAGAAGTTCCGTTGCCGTATCTTTTGTGATCACAACTACATAAGAATTGTTATCAATATCCGTCTGTTTGAGAAAACGTCCGCTGAAAAGTTCCAGTCCCTGGATATCCGCATAACTTCCTGTTGTACCGGTCAGTGTCATGGTTCCGTTGGAATAACTTGTTTTTGCGGTAACGCTGGTCCAGGAAACCGGAGCCACTTCATCCACTTCCTCCGGTTCACAAAAATCCGACAGTTCCTTAAGGCGCAGCGGATTTCCCTTATCATCGGTAATGGTCACCGTCAGATAGCTGGAACCCATGCTGGAGATCTGATCCGTCACAGAAGATGTCGCTCCGTTGGCAATAGATACCAGTACGATCAGTGCCACCACCCCGATGATGATGCCAAGCATGGTGAGAAAAGAACGCAGTTTGTTGGACACCACTGCGTGCCACGCCATTTTCATACTCTGAAAGATCATAAGCTCACCTCGCTGACTTTTCCATCACGGATAAAAATTTTCCGCTCTGCCTCATCTGCCACTCCGTTGTCATGAGTGATCAGTACGATGGTGTTTCCATTGGCGTGAAGTTCGTGAAACAGTTTCATGATCTCTTCTCCTGTAGAAGAATCCAGGTTTCCTGTGGGCTCATCCGTAAACTGTACCCCTCCCCCTTTATGTTTTGAAAATAGGGGCTTTAACGGTATGTACATTTGTGTACTGTGTATCACTTCCAATAAGAAGAGCTAGTCGAAAAGTCTTATTCCTTCACTACTAGCTTTCCTCTCTCTTCTATTCTTCCGTCACTGTTTTCATGTAGAGCGCTTGCATGTTCTGTTCCCGAACACTCATTCCTGCATGTTTAAATTTATATCGTAGCAATGCTGCTTTTGCCTCCTCATGCGTAGACAATACAATTTGCCCTATTCCCTGCTGTGTCAACAAATCCGCAAGCGAAATTGCACTAATATCATCAATTGTTTGAAGTGGATCATCTATCAGTAAAATGTCTAACCCTTTCGTATCACCATACACATTTTTTATTGAAAGTAAAAGCGCAATCGAAAGACCATTCAATTGTCCTGTACTTAAAATATTATAAACATCACTTCCACTCTTAGAAGCTGCTTCAAATACTAACTGATTGGTTTTAATGACTGCTCTAATTCCCAACCCTAACGGATAATTTTGTATAATCCTTCCACTATACACCATTAAAGGAATTTTAATTGCATTAAGAAGCTGTGTTTGATATTCTTTATTCGCATCTTCATATTTACCAACCAATACTTTTATTGCATCTGTCATATCCTTTGTTTTATTCTTGTATTCCTCATAATCTCTTTTTAGTTTTCTTAGTCGGGCCTCTTCCGTAGAAAGCTGCTGAGAAAGATTATCATTAAATAACTTCGCAACATATTGTTCCTTGCTTTGTAACTCTCCCACTGTGTGATACGGTTTTTCATTATGATAATAGGTATTGTGAATGGATTTATACAATTCAACCTGCTTTTCTTGAAAAATAATTTTATTTGGAACTTCCTTTTCTTGAAGTTCTTTCAATAAGTTTTCATATTGTTGAGAAAATTCTTCAATATCAAATTTTTCTATTCCCTGAGATTTAAACTCTGATATTTTTACCTTATCCAACAACTGCTGTAATTTCTCCACCGCTAGATTCTTACATCCTGATAAAGTATCATCCATTTTTATTAGTACTTTATTTTCCTCAAGAAACACTTTCAACACAGGAATAATTTCTTTTTGAAATAAATTTTTTATTTGTGTCTCAATATCTTCTATTATTTTTATCCCATCTGTATGAATATTTTTTATAAATTGTTCTGTTTCTATAATAGCTGAATCTATATCCATAAAATCCGTTCCACACAATGGGCATTTGTTTTTATCAAACTTTCCAGACTCCGCAGCATTATAAAATTCTTTAATAAGTCCCCTTCGTGCCTTTGTCATCTGTGCCAGAACCTTATCAGCATCATCCAATTGACTTTGTTCTTTTTTCTGGTTCAATAATAATGTTTTTATTTGTGCTATAATTTCTGCTTTTATTTTAATCTTATTGAACAATGTTTCATCTACTGACCAGACATTATTGCTATAATTCGTCAATAATTCTTTGCTCTTATTTAACTCTTTTATGAGACTTTCTTTTTTATTAAGTAATTCAATCTCCTGTCGATAAAACAATGCCATATATAATCGTTTCGGTGATGCTTTCAATTCCCTTATGATAGCATTATCTTTATATCGAAGGTATTCTTCATAGTTTTCTATAAACCCTTCAATTTGTTTAAGCTGCTGAATAACAGTCTCATATGTAACTCCCTGGTCTAATTTTATGACATCAAATTCATATTCAACTTCGTCAAATAATCGTATATTTTCCCCTGGCAGTTCTGCATTCATAACAATGTGATCTGTCTGACGTTTTATCTCATTTACTCTTTGACTTACTACACCTATTTGTTTTTCTTTATCCCCAATTTCTTTTTCTACTCTTCCAAGAATATGTTCTTGAACCGATTTCAGCATTTGAATTTTATCAGTTATCTCGGTGTCATCTAAAAGAGAAGATACAGAATCTTTTCTATTTTTATACTTATTTTGTAAGAAGTCCAAAGATTCACTTTGAGAAATATATGTCCCTATATCAAACATATTGGAACTCAGATGAAATTTGTCATACAATTCTTTTTGACTAACTTCTTGATTATTAAGTGTGATCATACTCTGAAATTCATTTTTGCATAAAAGTTTTCTTTCTACATGTATTTCATCTGAAAAATCAGATGATAAAATTGCCGAAATAACTATATCCTTATTTACATCATTTGCCAGTGTTCCTAATGTTTCCGTCTTCCTATTTTGTAAACTAGGGTTAAAATGCTTTATTTTCCCAGTCACCAAAACTTCAATAGCATCAAATAATGTAGTTTTACCATATCCATTTTGACCATCTAAAATCACAATATTACTATTCATAAAATCAAATTTTAAAGGTTTATTATTTGTAATATACTTAAAATTTCTAATACATAGGCTCTTAAATGTGTACCCCATCCAATTACTCCTCCAATAATTTTTGATATATCATATCGGACAATACTTCTACATTAAAAGATGCTTCTTCTATTGATCTTATAAACATATCATTTAGCATTTCAACATTCTGTTTTTGTTTCCGTATTCCATCTATCTTTTGTTTTACCATTTCATCAAAGTCATTCATGACTGCCTTTGGAAAGATTGGATTAAAAAATGGAACTTTACTTAATAAACGCGTCAAAAATTGTACCTGCTCCGATTCATCGTTCAAGAACTGTACAGCTTCTAATACTGTATCAAGCATCGGTTTCCCATTAGTTTTCAATGACCTACACCATTTTTCGAAACATTGCAGTTCTTTTTCTGTATAATAGAACACATATTTTTTATAAAAGAATTCATTTTCTTCAATTTTTATAATATCTGGATACATTCTTTCCTCTATACACTCCACTTTCCAGAACAATATCATGTAAGAATCGCTTGGTGTCGGTTTTTCTATGACTGTGTATGCATCACTATTTAATGCTACATCTTCAATCTCTGCTAAATTATCCTGATTTTCATCATTTATCTCAAGTTCCGAAAAATAGTAATACTTGCTTTCTTCTCCAGATGCATCCATAAACAATTGCACTTTTTCATTATACAAATCAATCTTTGTATCTTCATCTTTTTGCATCGGTACAATATTTCCATCATTTAATAAACGGATTATATCCAATATAGTATTAATCATGATTACCTCCATTTTGTTCAAATTTTTCCTTCAATTCCTGAGCAGAAATCAATTCTATATCTCTATAATATTCGCCTACTTTATTTGGAGAGCTATTTTTCCATCCAGATGTAATTTGTGCTTGGGATAAAGTTCCTGAATAGCTTCCCGGAATAACCGTAATACTATTTCCTGCCAATATATCAATAATGTCTGTATTATTAATAATATTTTGGAAAATACTCTGTAACGCCCGTTCTTTCCTGGCACCACGTGTAAGATCTAAAAACGTAGGTATGACCTGTTTGCTTGGCGCTTGTGAATACTTTGATTGTAAATATATTCCACAATTATCCCCCATAACTTTTTCTGGAGTACCGCTTCTATACAGCAATTCATAGATTTCACTTTGAATTTTATCAACTGAAAGATTTTCTACCAAGTTCAATTCGTTATCCCACTCATCTACTTTACCCGGATTGAGTAATTTACAAAACTGACCATAATCAACAATTTCAGTCATTTTTTCATATCCACATTTAGCAGCACATACTCTATTACAGTTTTCTAAAGAAGTGTCACATTCATCTTGACATAAATTATTTAAAGCCTTCTCAATATTCTGCATAACATATTCGTAAATTTTTTCTTTCAAAAAATATTCTTTTCGCACATCTTCTTTGCCAATAGCAGACTCCATAACTCCTACAATATCTGAAAATTTTATTATATATTTTCTTTTTTTAAAATCCTGCTTGTGCATTCTTGCGATACTATCATCTAAAAACAAACATAGTTCTCCATATACAACTTCTTCTGTCTTGTCCGAATATCCTTTACTTCTCAAATATGCTAAGATTTCCATATTTATTTCATTTCTAACATCACATACACCAACTATTTTTGATGCCCTTTTATATAGTTCAACACTTACATTGTATGTATTAGATGCATCATCCCAATCCTTTATTTCCCTTGCAACTGTAAGATAACATTTTGCTGCTGGATTATTTGATTCAGCCCTATGTTTCAACAATTTGTCCATCGCTTCACTATAACTATTCCATTTATCTTTAGACAAATATGCCTTAACCTGATGAAATGATTTATATTCTG
>ERZ857785.1742-NODE-1742-length-22190-cov-5.476530_pt1 | contig 22190 bp, 27 predicted proteins | sample MGYA00519763_ERZ857785 | MGnify/ENA primary metagenome ERZ857785 (study PRJEB31778, sample SAMEA3449365) | human gut metagenome | biome: human gut; feature: human-associated habitat; material: faeces | place: United Kingdom | collected 2010/2012 ...
TAGTTGTATTTATTTGGATTTTATTTTCATCTTTAATATGCCTGTTTGTTTATTGAAAATATTATTGGTAGAGATATTGATTTCGAGTCCGCTAACGAGAAACTTGCCGTATATATGGAACGTGACATTTCTAAACTTGAAAAAGCACTTTCTCATGAGTAAGAGTATTAAAGATAACTGTAGTTGTTCTGGATGTGGTGTATGCAAAACCGTTTGCCCTAAAAATGCCATCACATTCGTAACGGATGCAAAAGGTTTCCCGCGTCCAATAGTGAATGAAAGTTGTATACATTGTGGACTTTGCGTGAAGCAATGCCATGAGCATAAGTTGTTTACGGGACATAAAGTCTTGAAAGCTTATACCGCATATTCCAATAATATTGAGATACGTAATGCAAGCTCTAGTGGAGGCGTATTTTCAGAGATAGCCATACAGATCATTGGACAAGGTGGTTTCGTATGTGGTGCTGATTTTAAAAAGGATTATACTCTTTGCCATCAGATTGTCGAATCAGTCGAAGAACTGAAAGGTCTTCGTAAAAGTAAGTATCTTGAAAGCGACACTACTCACGTATGGAAGGAATTGAAAGATAGGATTGTTGTGAAAAATCAAAAGGGAATGTTTGTAGGTACGCCTTGTCAGTGCGCAGCCCTTTGCTCTTATCTTGGTGATAAAGTTTCTAATATTCTTATTTGTGATTTTATCTGTCATGGAGTAGCATCTCCTTTTGTTTTTGAAAAGTACAAAGCTCATCTCAAAGAACAGTATGGTGCTCCTAAGAAGATTGAATTCCGGCATAAGAAAAATGGAGAGGGTTCATATTTCTACTATGAAGGAGTTGATGGCTGGTATATGGTCCCAAACTACACCAAGTCATATCCATATGCATACGCCAGTGGTTTGATCATTGCAGATGATTGTACTAATTGTCAGTATTGCATATTGGAACGGTTTAGTGATATTACCCTTGGCGATTATGTCGGTGGACCTACTGACTATTCAAAATCTACGATTTTTGCCAATACTCAAAAGGGGCTTGACTTTTTCAGAAATGCAGCAAATATAGTGCTTAAAGAAGAAAATCTTCAAGATATAATCTCAAAATCGTGGCATCTTACTATTTCTAATACACATAATCCTAAACGTATCAAGGTCTTTACTCAATTAGATCAACCGTGGGAGTATCTGGAACAGAAATATTTCCATGCTCCAGATAAAATGGATTTATACAAACAAGCTATTCAAAACAAGATAAAAAAATTTATACATAAATGAAAGAAACTTTGCATGTTTCTGGACGGTATCCAAGTGAAGTAGATGTAGCTGTCCTTTTTCTTTTTTTTGCACGTGAGGAACAAACTGTTAGATCTTTTAAACAAATCTGCAAAGCTCGTCCATCACGCCTTTATTTATATCAAGATGGTCCACGTTTCGATCATCAGAATGATGTGAAGAATATCGCCAAGTGTCGCAAGACAGTTGAGGCCATGATTGACTGGGACTGCGATGTGTATAAGTTTTATCAAGAGAAGAATTTTGGATGTGATCCTTCTGAGTTTATCTCTCAGAAATGGATGTTTTCTACCGAGGAAAAGGGTATTGTAATTGAGGACGATGATGTGATGTCGATAAGTTTTTTTCGTTTCTGTAAGGAGTTGCTTGATAAATATGAAAATGATACTCGTATCAATATGATCTGCGGTATGAACCATCTTGGTGTGTATGAGGAATGTCCATATGATTACTTCTTTTCTCAGGGAGGAGGTGCTATTTGGGGATGGGCATCTTGGCGGCGTGTTATTGATCAGTGGGATTCTAACTATACCTTGCTTGACGATGAGTATAATATGAATATTCTTGAAGCAAATATTGGAGCTGATAGAATGAAAGGTTTTGTATCAACTTGTAAACGTCATAAGGCTTCTGGGCGTGAGCATTATGAATCCATATTTGGTTATAATCGTTATTTCAACAGTACCTTTAATATTGTACCCAAGAAGAATATGACGTGCAACATTGGTATTGCAGCAGAATCTACACACTCGGTGAATAATATCACTCTGCTCCCGAAAAAAGTACGTTGTCAGCTTTATATGGAAATACATGAACTTGAGTTTCCATTGAAGCATCCTTCATGCGTATTGGATGAAAAGATTTATAAGCAAAAATTGGATATACTTCTTAGAGGAAATTGGATAGTACGTACTTTTCAATTACGTCGTATAGAGTCTTTTATTTATAGAATGATTTCATTGTTTAATAAATAAAAAAGAAGCAAGAGCATTTTTGTTTATTGCCATATTGGTAATGTAGCAATTTTATTAATCGTTTGTAAGCATGTTTCCCCAGATTTAAATTCTGTTTTACAGAAAATCTTTACTATTGATGATAATAATTCTTTCTTTGGTATTTTCAGTATGGCTAAATTTTTAAGTATAATCTCTTGGAGGTTGGGTAAAACAAAAGCATAATGAATCAAATAAAAACTGGTGCAATAATATCTTATGTGGCTTTGTTTCTTAATATTGTCATTGGATTGTTATATACGCCATGGATGATTAATACTATCGGTAAGGCGGATTACGGCTTATATACATTGGCTATGTCTGTTATTTCGCTCTTTGTGTTTGATTTTGGACTTGGAAGTGCAATTACAAGATTTGTATCGAAGTACTTGGCAGAGAATAGACAAGATATGGTTGATTCTTTGTTAGGGTTGGTTTTTAAGTTGTATTTCATAGGCGATTGTATCGTTTTGATTTCATTGTCTATTATCTATTTTTTCTTGCCGTCAATGTATCAAGGCCTGACCTCCTCAGAATTAGAAAGTTTTAAGATTGTATATTTAATAGCTGCATTGTTTAGTGTAATTTCATTTCCTTTTATACCATTAAATGGCATTATTGTATCTTATGAGAAGTTTATTCAGCTAAAATCGTGTGATTTGATTCATAGGCTTATAGTAGTTGCATTAATGACTGGTTGTTTGCTAATAGGGGCTGGTTTGTATGCTTTGATTATTGTTAATTCTATAGCGGGTATTGTTATTATTGTTTTAAAGTTATCTATTTTGGGAAAAAAGAAAATAGCATCTATACGCTGGGGATATTGGGAAAAGGAATTATTGAAATCAGTCTTAGGCTTCTCTATCTGGGTAACTATAATTCAATTAGCACAGAGATGTATATTTAATATTGCTCCTTCTATACTTGCTGCATTTGCATCATCTTCGGCAATTACTGTATTAGGCATTGCTATTTGCCTTGAAGGATACTCTTATACATTTGCAAATGCCATTAATGGAATGTTTCTTCCGCGAGTATCCAGAATGATTGCCAGTAATGATCGTTCAGAAATACTTAATTTAATGATCCGAATCGGTAGAATTCAAATTTATATCATTGGATTGATATGTGTAGGTTTTATCTGTTTAGGAGAAGAATTTATACATCTTTGGTTAGGAGATGGATTTGAACAAGTTTATATCTGTTCTTTACTAATTATTCTTCCGTCATTTGTACAGCTTCCTCAGGAGATTGGTAATACAACCATCGTTGCAGAAGGTAAAGTGAAGCTACAAGCCTATGCTTTTGTTTTGATGGCCGTTGTGAATCTTTTGTTAGCATATCCATTGACAAAGAATTTTGGTGTAGTTGGCCTTTGTGTTTCGATTATGGTAGCCTATTTAGTTAGAACAATTGTTATGGACATTGTTTTTTATAGAGTTTTGCATATCAATGTATTCAAGTTTGTTGGAATGTCATATGTAAAAATACTGCCATCAATATTTATTATTACGGTTTGTTGTGGAACTTTTAATAATATCTATACGCAAGGAGGATGGATTGGGTTTATAATTAGAGTTGTTTTTTGTGTGATTTCTTATTGTTTAATTATTTGGTTTTTTTCTATGAATAAAGAAGAGAAATATCTTATTTTGATTCCAGTGAAAAAAATTTTTAATATTGAATAATTTATGTGGCTGCAATTGTTGTTAGTGTTTATTGCGTTTATATTATTAAAAAAATATCAAGCAAAAGGTGATACTAAGAAAAATAGAGATAATTATGTATCGTGGTTGATGCTTTTTTTTGATTATTCAGTCTGGGTTTAGAAATGTTGCAGTTGGAACAGATACTTTTGCTTATTATCGAATATTTGAGAGTGTAAAAGTATCTTCTTGGAATGATATATTATATGGATTTTATGAGGCATATATATTGGGAAAAGGAAAAGATCCAGGTTATGCATTATTGCAAAAAATATTTCAATTTGTGTGCCCATATTACCAACTGTTCTTATTATGTATAGCCTTTTGTTTTTTTATTCCTTTAGGAAGTCTATTAAAAAGAGAATTGTCTTCTTTGAAAGAATTGTTTTTATCCTTTTGCATTTATCAAACTATTTTTTATGGTTTTTTTTCTATAACAGGGATTAGGCAAACTGTTGCAACTATAGCGACTTTAATTGGTATAAAATATATTTTGGAATCTAAATTGGTTAAATTTATTGTTGTGATATTATTGGCTTCTTTTATTCATAAATCAGTTCTTATATTTTTACCATTTTATTTTTTGAGTAAGTTAACTAAGGTAAAGTTAATACTACTTATAAGTATGATTTCTATTCCATTTATTATGCCCTTTTCTAGATCTTTTGCTATTTTATTATCTTCTTTTTCAGTTAGTTCAAATTATATGTCCTATGCAGAATCTGATTATCAAACTTCAGGTGCTGTGAATTTCTTAATCTTAATTTTATTATGTGGAATATTAGTTTATTTATCAAAACGTAAATTTCCTTTATTAATTTCAGACTATGTGGTTGTGGCTATTGCTTTGGCTATTATTTTTACACCTCTTGTATGGGTAGATCCATCACTTATGCGAGTGGTTCAATACTATTCCATTTTTATGCTAATAGCTTTACCGAAGGCCATTGAAAATTTAAAATATAGAGGGATAAATCGAGAAATGATTTATTTAATTTTTATTATAGTTTTAATATCAACTATTATAAAAAATAATACTTCTTATGCTTTTTTCTGGCAGGATATGGCTCTTGAAAGTGTTTATTTATAATTTTTGCTATTCTCACTTTTTGATTTAGAGGTTATGAAGATAATTCAAATAAACGCAGTTTATGGTTTTGGAAGTACAGGAATAATTGTACGTGACCTGCAAGATATTTGTTATCATAATGGAATAGAGTGTATTGTGGCATATTCTCAAAGTCAGGATACAGTTAAGAATGGGTATCAACTTGGTAATTTTATATCTAATAAAATTCATGCTTTATTATCACGTATAAGTGGAAAACAGGGATATTTTTCTATTTTGTCAACAAGGAAATTTTTAAAGTATTTAGATCAATATCATCCGGATATTATTCATCTTCATAATTTGCATGGATGCTATATAAATGTACCAATGTTGTTAAAATATGCTTCGAGAAATGGTATATCTGTTGTTGTATCTCTTCATGATTGTTGGTTTTATACAGGAGGATGTTCGCATTATACTAGTGTTGGTTGTTCAAAATGGTTAAAAAAGTGTGGCTCATGTCCTAAACGTTATGAAGAAACACCTGCTTATTTGTGGGATTCTTCATCTAAGATTCTTAAGGATCGAAAACTTTTGTTTAGTAAAATATCCGACTTAGTGGTAGTGGGTGTATCTAAATGGATTGTTGAAGAGGCTAATAAAACTGTGTTTAAGGGCGCACAGTGTTTAGTGATTACAAATGGTATTGATACAAATTTTTTTCATCCTGTAAAGTCTGATTTTAGGAAAAAGTTTCATTTGGAGGATAAATTTGTTATTCTGGCACCTGCAAATAAATGGTTTCTGGATGTAAATTGTGAGACATTAGATTATTTTTCTTCTCGATTGACTGAGGATATGAGGATGGTATTTATTGGCGGTAGATGTGATGAAAATAGATTGACTGATAAAATGATAAACTATGGTTTTGTTTCTTCCAGAGAGGAAATTCGTGAAATATATAGTTCTGCAGATGTTTTGCTTAATTGTACTCGAGAAGAATCATTATCACTTCTTAACATCGAAGTTCAGGCCTGTGGAACTCCTGTTGTTACTTATTCAAATACAGGAGTAAAGGAGACAGTAGATGGAATGGGGGGATATGCTGTAGATAATGGAAATCCTGAAGCCATGTGGAATGTTTTTCTAAAAATAAAGAATCAAGGGAAAGAATATTATTCGGAAAAATGTATCGGATGGGTAAGAAAGCAATTTGATAAGAATAAGAATTATCAGAAATACATTGATTTGTATATGAGTATCCTAAATTGAGTGCTTACCAATAATTGATGATAAATCTTTGATAAATAAAGAAATGCCTACATTCTCAGTAGCTTTTGTTACTCCTGCCAAAATCGTTTCGCATCGTAAATGGAGAGTATTGATAATGTGTTTTTTTGAATATTTTAATATGTTGAATATATGAAAGTTTCTATTATAATTCCTGTGTATAATACAAAAGAGTATTTATCAGATTGTCTAGATTCTCTTTTAACTCAAGATGGAACAATAAATGATGATTATGAAATCATTTGTGTTGATGATGGTAGTACGGATCAATCTTTGGAAGTGTTAAATAAGTATAAAGAAAAGGGGATTATTGTAATTTCACAAAAAAATGAAGGTGTAAGCTCTGCGCGTAACAGAGGATTACTTTTTGCAAAAGGAGATTTTGTTTGGTTTGTGGATTCGGATGATTTTGTAGATGAGCATGCTTTAGAAATTGCATATAAAGAATTAGGAGAGGATAAAACAACAGTTTTGACTTTTCAATATGCTTCAGTTGATGTTTCTTCAAAGCCGGATAATATTCAGAATATTATCTCCAAGGCAGCGCAGTTACTGCCTTGGAGATGTATAGTTAGTCGATATTTTTTGTTGGAAAATAATATACGCTTTAATACGAATATGCAATATGGAGAAGACACATTATGGATATTTTTCTTGAAATTCTTTCATTGTAATATTAAAGAATTAAATAGTGTATTTTATTATTATAGAATGAATCCAACATCTGTCATGCATCAAAAAAATACAAAATTGAAACATTTTGACTCTATGTATGAAATGTTAAAAGTATATGTATCTTTGTATTCTGAATATAAAAATAATTCTTCATTCGATGTGAAAAATTTGAGGTGTCGTATTTATTGGTCTATACAAAATGTGTTGTTTGATGCAATATATTGTAAGTCTGAAAAAGAAAGGAAATTAATTCTTGATGAATTAAAAGCAGAAGAACTCTATCCTTATCCACTACAGTGGAATAGAATTAGTTTGAAATATGGAATGAAAAATTTTTTAGTAAATATGTTTTCTTTATTGTTCCCTTGTAAATATTATTACCAATTTATATGTAAAATATTTAGGTTTTTCGGATGAAAATAGTGTTGTTGTGTCGATTCTATAATGTAGAGGAATATTTTTATGATATTACCTATTTTTAGGGGAAAATAAATGAATTTTTAGCGCTTTTTTATGTTATAATCTGTAATAAAATGAGATTCAGTATTATTGTCCCAATTTATAAAGTTGAGTTATACCTTCGACAATGTATTAATAGTGTCTTGAATCAGTCCTACAAAGATTTTGAATTAATTCTTGTTGATGATGGTAGTCCAGATAACTGTCCTATTATTTGTGATGAATATGCGAGCAGAGATATAAGGGTGAAAGTAATCCATAAATCGAATGGAGGCCTTAGTGATGCTCGTAATGTGGGATTGGATGTTGCTCAAGGAGAATATGTTTTGTTTTTGGATTCTGATGATTGGTGGGATGATGTATTGGCTCTTGAGAAAATTAATTTAAAAATCAAAGATACTGATGCTGATTTGATTATTATAGGCATGAAGAAGTTCTTTATGCAACAAAATAGTTTAAGTGATGAACGTATCCCGAAAAAATGTGATAAGGGAAATTGTACCTTGTCCCATGCACAAGCTTTACAAAAATATATGCAAAGCAATATTTTTGTTGCTTGTGCATGGGACAAGGTACTCCGTAGAACAATTATTGAACAAGACCACCAACGTTTTATAAAAGGGCAATATAGTGAAGATATTGAATGGTGTTGCAAATTACTAAAGAAGAATCTACGTGTGGAAGTTTTGGAGGAAGCTTTTTATGTGTATCGTCAGCAAGTTCCAACATCTATAACAGTAAATGTTGGTATAAGAGATATACAAAGTATCGTTGATGTTATAGGTAGATATGCAACTAAGAAGTCTTCTGTCTTTTTGCTTCATTTTTTGGCAAACCAATATGTCTTATTGATAACAAATTATATGCGGTTGCCTAAAAAAGATCAACAAATGGTAACTCATAAAATTAAGTCTTTTTGGTGGTTGTTTGCCTATAATTGGTATCCGTATGTAAAACTTGTTTCACGAATTAAGTTGTTAGGATTTATGCTGACTACGAAAGTCTTGAGGTTATATTATCTGTATCAATATAATTGGAAAAAATGAAAATACTTGTTATTTCAAAAGAGGCTTGGCGGGATGAACAAAATGGAGGTAATGTTCTTACTAATATGTTTTCTCATTTTTCTGGTTCAGAGTTTGCTCAGATATATTGCAATGAACAGGAACCCAACAATGCTATTTGCAGAAATTATTATCAGATGAGCGATAGGATGATGGTAAATAATATTTTGCATCGCACGAAAGTAGGACGAAAGGTGATTTATAATCATGTTCCAACTGCTACAGTAGCTACAAATGAGAATTATCGTAAAATGGTTAGTTGGATAGGTGGTGATTTTAAACGGATAGTTCGTGAACTTGTTTGGCTCTTAGCTAAATGGGATGAAAGTGAGATAATATCTTATGCAAAGGAATTTAATCCGGATATTATTTTTGCTCCTTGTTATGGAAATCATTACATGCAGAAATTAACAATACTGGTTCATGAAAAGTTGAAGGCTCCTGTTATATCCTATATTTCCGATGATTTTTATACGAATAAACAGTTTAAATTTTCACCTGTTTTTTGGATGAATCATTTTTTCTTGAGAAGAAGAACTCGCACTACTTTTAAGCATTATTCGCTTGTTTATACAATGACCAATGAGCAGAAAGAGCAATGTGAGAGAGATTTTGGGGCTAATATGAAGATACTTAGAAAAAATGGACAGTTTGAGTCTCAATATTTAAAAAAAACGGTGAATTCTCCCATTCGTTTGGTGTATGCTGGTGGTATTTACTTGGATCGTTGGAAAACATTAAAAGTATTGGCCGATGCAATACGTGCTATTAACGTCGATGGAGTTAAGATGGTATTAGATATCTATACGAATAACCTATTAAATGATAAGATGCAACAAGCCATTAATGATGGTGTCAGCTCCAGGGTTCATAAGGCTGTTTCAATGGTTGAATTGATGGAAATCTATCATCATAGTGATGTTGCATTGCATGTAGAAGCTTTTGATGTTACTAATCGTCATATCGTTCGAATGTCTTTCTCAACAAAGATTATTGACTGTATGGACAGTGGCTGTGCAGTCATGGCTATCTGTGATGAGAAACAGGCTGGAGGTGCTTATCTTCGGAGAAATGGGTGTGCTATATGCATAAATGATTTATCAGAAGTTGCTCATGTATTAAGAAATATATTAGATAATCCACTGTTATTGATTGATTATCAACATAAAGCTTTCGAAGTGGGACGTAAATATCACCTTCAGAAAAATATTACAAGGGATTTGATTCAAGATTTTGAGAGTATAGAGAAGATTAAAAAATTGTGATATGAATATATGTATCATAGGTAAAAACAGCTATATCGGAAATCATATAGATAAATGGTTAAGTGCAAGAGGACATGAGGTCTTTCAATTAGATGTCTTAACAGAAGATTGGTACTCTTTTGACTATTCTGAATATGATGTTGTTATACAGGTTGCTGGTATTGTACATCGTCCAGATTGTAATGATGTGGCATTGTATAAACGGGTGAATACAGATATGCCTATAGAGATAGCAAAACTATTTAAAAGAAGTCATTCTAAACGTAAGACATTCGTTTTTCTCAGTACGATGGCTGTATTTGGTATCTCTAAGCGTTTGTCTAAAAATGTGATTACAGCAGATACACTTGTAGATCCAATAGGGCTTTATGGAAAAAGTAAACAGGCGGCTGAAGTCGGTTTGTTGAAATTACAAGATGACTATTTTGATGTGATTGTTGTTCGTCCTCCCAATGTATATGGTAAAGGTTGTAAGGGAGGGTACATTTTTGGTTTTGTAAAAGTGGTAAAAAAATTACCAGTAATTCCTGCTGCTTATACACAGGTGAAACAGAGTATGTTGTATATTGATAATTTGTGTGAGTTTATTCGATTAGCTATTGAGCAAAAATGTCATGGCATATTTATGCCACAGGATGAGAAAGCTGTTTCTGCATTAGATATTATGAATGCAATAGCTAAAGGACTTGGAAAGAAACTGAGGATAAGTCGATTGTTAGCTTTTGTTGTTTATTTAGGTCGTTTCTTCCCTCTTATACAGAAAGCGTATGGAGGAGTAGAGTATGATACAAGGCTTTCTAATATAGAGGAAATGAATTATGTGGTGGTCCCTTTTGAAGAAGCTATGAAAAGAACCATTAATTAAAAATTTATGGATAAAAAAGTATGTATTTGTACTACATTGTGGTCCTCTATTAATAATTGGATCCTTCCTTTTTTGAACGAGTATAATAAACGAGGAATAGATGTAACCATTGTCTGTAATATGGATAATGAATTTGAACAAGGATTAAAAGAGCATTTTCCTTTTGTACGCACCTATTGTATTGGTTTTCCTCGTGGCATTAATGCCATAGGTTCATTAAAGAGTATTTGGACTTTATACAAGTTTTTCAAAAAAGAGAAGTTTGATCTTGTTCAATATTCTACTCCTAATGCCAGTATGTATGGAGCTGTGGCTTCTTGGATGGCAAGAGTTTCTGTACGTTTATATTGCCAGTGGGGGATGGTTTATGTCACCATGGATGGAATAAAACGTTTGGTGTTTGAAAATATTGAGCGTATGGTATGTCGATTATCTACTCATGTGCAACCGGACAGTAAAGGAAATTTGAATTTTTGCCGTGATAATGGGCTGTATGATAAGGATAAGAGCTGTGTTATATGGAATGGAAGTGCTAAGGGACTTAATTTGGAGGCATATGATATTTCGAAGAAAGATATTTATGCACGTGAGATCAAACAGCAGTATGGCATACCTGAAGGGGTCCCTGTGGTGGGGTTTGTTGGACGTTTAGGTAGAGAAAAAGGTTGTCATGAGTTGTTCAAGGCATTTCAGAATGTAAAGAAGGAATTTCCTAAAGCTAAACTTTTATTTGTAGGTCCTATTGAAAAGATGGAAACGATAGATTCAGATGTACTTGAATATTTTGAATCTTGCGATGATATCATTAAGACAGACAGGGTGAATCATGTAGAGAAGTATACTTCTGCAATGGATGTCTATGTACTTCCCAGTTATAGGGAAGGCTTTGGTATGGGGGTTGTAGAAGCTTCAGCAATGGGAGTTCCTGTAGTTGTAACCAAGTATCCAGGACCTTCGAGCGCTATGGAAGAGGGTGTCAGTGGTTACTCTGTTCCTGTTAAAGATGTAGACTTGTTAACCGAATATATCTTGAAATTTTTACGCGATCCGATGGAAGCAAAAAAGGATAGGGCTACAAGGTCGTCAATGGGTAGAGTCTCGTTTTGACCAGCAAATATTTATTCGGAAATATATGGAAAATCGTATGAGTTTATTGAACTTGTAATAGATATTTGTATGATAAACTTGATGTACATCACAAAACGTCCCGATATTGCAAAGATAGCCGAAGAGGCAGGAGTGGATTGGATTTTTGTGGATATGGAATTTATAGGAAAAGACACTCGTCAAGGAGGATTGGATACTGTACAGAATCATCATACTGTAGAGGATGTGACGGCGGTTAAAACGGCTGTTTGTAAAGCAAAAGTATTAGTACGAGTAAATCCCATTCATGAAGCTTCTTCTGAATATTTTTCGAGCGAAGAAGAAATAGATGCGGTTATAAAAGCAGGTGCCGATATTGTTATGCTGCCTTATTTTAAGACCATAAGAGAGATTGATGCATTCATTAAATATGTGGACAATAGAGCTAGAACTTGTTTGCTGGTTGAAACGCCTGAGGCTGCTGCTTTGTTGGAAACGATTGTTGAAATACCTGGGATAGACATGATTCATATAGGTCTTAATGATATGCATTTGGCACTGAAGATGAAGTTTATGTTTCAGTTGTTGGCTGATGGTTCTGTTGATAAATGGACAAGTGTAATAAAGTCGAAAGGTATTATGTTTGGCTTCGGAGGGTTGGCATCATTAGATGGTGGTACTGTTCCTGGACGAATGATATTAAAGGAACATTATCGATTAGGTAGCCGGATGGTAATCGTGAGTAGAAGTTTTTGTAATGCTGACAAGATTGGCGACTTAGATGAAATCCGAGTTATTTTCAGAAATGGTATTAGAGATATTAGAATGTTGGAAACAGAATGTCAGCATCAATCCGATGATTACTTTGAAAACAATCGTATTGTAACGAATAAGGCTATAGAAGAATTTATTAAAGGAATATAATAATATTTAGATAGAATGGATTTGAAAAAAAAATTAGATGGTCGTAAAGATTTACAAACTATGCTTTTTAGAAGAGCTTGGTTAATAAGCAAAGATTCTTTAGATAATAAGATGAGTACTTTCCCATTTTATGGTAATTGGAAAAGTGTAGACTTAGGAGTATTACATATATATGTACACAATACATTAAACATCCATTATATAGAAACAAAATCTGGTAAATTTTTCCTTTGTGGTCATTGCTATAATCCGTTTACAATGGAACATTCGGAAGAGAAATGCCTTACTCGTATAGCAGAAAGTTATAACATGTCAGACTTTTGGGACAAAATAAGTGAAATAACGGGTGTTTTTATACTTGGATGGATTAATGAGGAGGGGAATATCAATGTAATAACAGATCCCAGCGGAATGCAGTCAAGTTTTTATGGTGAAGTAGATGGTAATTTTTTAATAACTTCACATTGTCAGCTATTGAGTGACTTGTATGGACTCAAGATGAATGATTTGACGAAAGAACTACTTGATTATAAATGGTACTATCGTGTAATGGGACCTTATCTCCCAGGGGATATGACACAGTTTAATGAGGTAACACGTATAGTTCCCAATATCGTTTATACTTATAATCATAAAAACGGTAAAGTCACTCACAAGCGTTTTTATCCTTTGACTGATAATCCTCAGGTAAAGGATGAGAAAGAATATCTGGAAGTGATAAAAAAAGCGGCCGATATTCTTAAGAATGGAGCTGAACTTGTACTTCGGAAATGGCAAAATCCCGCTATTTCACTGACTGGCGGTATTGATAGTAATACGACATTTGCTGCATGCAATGGGAATTATGATCAATACGCTACTTTTAGTTATCTGTCAGCCCATAAGGAAACTATAGATGTGGATGCCGCCAAAATAATTGCAGCTCGTTTTAATGTGAAGCATACTGTTTATACTATTCCTGAAAATAGCGATGGATTGAAAGATTTTGAATTAAAAAAAGAAATTATCAATCACAATGATGGATATATATATCGCTTACGCGATAATGAAATGCGTAAACGGATTTACCTTGAACAAGTTTTGCCTTATGATGTGGAATTAAAATCATGGGTATCGGAAACCATTCGGGCTTATTGGTATAAGCATTATGGCCGATCTACAATGCCAAAGATAAGTGCTAAACTTTTCCGTAATCTCTACAAAATATTTCTTCTGAATAGATCTTTGGCGCACAAGGTTGATAAGGTGTTTGAATATTATTTGGAGAAATATGATTATTTTAAGATTAGCAAAGATTATTTACCTGCTGATTTGCATTATAATGAGGTAACATGGGGAAGTTGGGGAGGTCCTAATATCAGTGATATGAAACTTTATACAGACATTACATTTCTTTATAACAATCGTATTTTTCTAGATTTGCTATTGAGAGTTCCTTTGGAAAAACGTATTAGTGATGAACATCATTTGGATATGAAGAAGTATTTGAATAAGGAACTTTATGATATGGGTATACGTGTAGTGAATATGAAGGAAACGGCAACAAGGGCGCGACTTTTGAATATCATCTTCACTCTGAATATGAAACTTCCTTTCTAACATTATTATGAACTTATTGCTTACAGGATGTTTTAAATACACTAAGGATCAGATGGAAACATTACGATCCTTAGGTTTCTCTATTTATTTCATGCAGCAGGAAAAAGAAAAATTGCTTTTACCTGCATCTGAAATTGATGCTATAGTTTGTAATGGACTCTTTTTGAGTCATGATATAGACTTGTTTACTCGGGTGAAGTTTATTCAGCTGACAAGTGCAGGTTTTGATCGTGTTCCTCTAGATAAAATAAAGAATCGCAGTATTGAACTTTATAATGCTCGAGGGGTGTATAGCACGCCTATGGCGGAATGGGCATTGTTTAGAGTTTTAGAACAATATAAGCAGGGGTGGTTTTTTAAACAAGAACAGGCTGCACATAGGTGGACTAAACATAGGGGATTGCGTGAAATTTCAGGAATAAGAGTGGCAGTTATTGGTGCTGGTAATGTGGGGCAAGAAGTAGCTAAACGTTTCAGTGCGATGGACGCTTATACAGTAGGATTTGATATTCATACGAATGCTACTCCTTATTTTAATCAAATGAAATTGATAAGTACATTTGTACAGCATGTGAATAATTTTGATGTTATTGTTGTCACGGCTCCATTACTACCTTCTACGAAAGGGTTGATTTCTCGAGATGTTTTGATATCGATGAAAGAGGGAGCAATTTTGATTAATATTGCTCGTGGTGGATTAATTGATGAACAGGCAATGTGTGATGTATTAGCTCAGCGAAAAGATTTGTTTGTTGCTTTGGATGTATTTGAAGAAGAACCTTTGTCTGAAAAATCTTCATTGTGGGAGTTTGATAATGTGGCTATTTCTCCTCATAATTCTTTTGTAAGTAATAAAAATAATATTCGTATGTTTCAAGTGATGTATGATCATTTAAAAGAATTTATGTTAAAGCAAAAGTAGAAAATTACAAAACTGAAAAATAATGTACAAGTATTTTAAGAGATTCTTTGATTTTATGATTGCATTGGTAGCATTGATTATTTTATTCATACCACTGATTATTGTTGCTATCATTATTAAGTTAGACTCTAAAGGACCAGTAATTTTCAAGCAGGAACGTTTGGGTAAAGATGGTATCCCGTTTAAAATTTGGAAATTCCGTTCGATGTGTGTTGGGGCAGAAAAGCGAGGAACAGGAGTTTATTCTTATAAAGGAGATAATCGTGTAACCCGTGTGGGGAAAATTATTCGTGCTACTTCGATTGATGAGCTTCCTCAATTAATTAATATTCTTAGGGGGGATATGGCATTGATAGGGCCTCGTCCTGCATTAACTTATCATCCTTGGTCATATGATCAGTATGATGAACATCAAAAGCATATGTTTGATGTGCTTCCAGGTGTGACCGGATGGGCACAAGTGAATGGACGAAAGGAGGTACCTTGGCCAGAGCGCATCGAATTAAATGTGTGGTATGCTCAGCATATGAATTTTAGTCTTGATCTTAAGATATTCTTCATGACTATTTTTAAGGTGGTGACCAATGCTAATAACGAGAATGTGAGCGAGACTAGTGTCAAGAAGTGATAACTTAATAGATTCTTTGACAGGTTGCCGAATTCGTGTTGAGGAATCATTTCATTGTAGACGTGTAAGTCAACTTGGATATTCACTGATAAAGTCGATTATTCTCGAAATAATATTTTTCTTAGATATTCTTCAAGATGAGATAAATTCATCTGTTAAAAACTTTAAGTAATAAATGGGACTACCTGTCTGAAACATATTTTCGGTAGATTATTAACTATATATAATACATATACATTATGTCAGTATTCAAAGACAAAACCCTCCTGATCACCGGAGGTACCGGTTCTTTCGGTAACGCTGTGCTTCGGCGTTTTCTGGATTCCGATATTAAGGAGATCCGTATCTTTAGCCGTGATGAGAAAAAGCAGGACGATATGCGTCATCAGTTGCAGAATCCCAAAGTGAAGTTCTATATAGGGAATGTGCGTAATAAGACATCGGTGGATGTGGCGATGCGGGGTGTGGACTATGTGTTCTCGGCTGCGGCCTTGAAACAGGTTCCCAGTTGCGAGTTCTTTCCGATGGAAGCGACCCGTACGAATGTGGAAGGGACGGAGAACGTGCTGCTTTCCGCGATCGAGCATGGCGTGAAGAATGTGGTGGTTCTCTCTACGGATAAAGCTGCTTATCCGATCAATGCGATGGGGATCTCCAAGGCGTTGATGGAAAAGGTGGCGATCGCCAAAGGACGTGAGCTGGGCGAAGGGGCGCAGACGACGATCTGCTGCACGCGCTACGGCAATGTGATGGCGAGCCGGGGTTCTGTGATCCCTCTCTGGGTGGAACAGATGGAACAGGGTAAACCGATCACGATTACCGACCCGGAGATGACGCGTTTCATGATGACGCTGGATGATGCGGTCGACCTGGTGGTCTATGCCTTTACACATGGGCATAACGGTGACCTGTTCGTGCAGAAAGCACCGGCAGCCACTCTGTCTGTCCTTGCACAGGCGTTGAAAGAGACCTACGCGCAGATCGATCCGAAGTATCTGGATACGGAGGTGAAGGTGATCGGCACACGTCATGGAGAGAAACTGTTTGAAACCCTTGTGACACGCGAGGAGATGGCGAAAGCGATCGATATGGGCGACTATTACCGCATCCCTTGCGATACGCGTGACCTGAACTACGACAAGTACTTTACCGAAGGAAGCGAATGCCTGTCCAAGATCGAGGACTATCATAGCCATAACACGACTCGTCTGGATGTCGAAGGAATGAAAAAGCTGTTACTCCGCCTACGTTTTATTCAGGAAGACCTCGGATTGATCGAACGGGCAAAACCGAGAGAAATCAGAAGCGAATAATTTTAGATAGGAAGTGAGGGTATTGTTTGTCTGAAAAATAAATCTATCTTTGTATATAGATTTGTAATTGATAAAGAGTATAAGTATGGAAACTACGGCATTTAATCCTGTACAACAACATTTGTTGAAATTGTTCGCTTTTGATGGTTCGGAAGAGAAACTGTTGGAAGTGAAAGAGGTCCTGACCAAGTATTTCTCACAAAAACTGGACAAGCGTCTGAATGAACTTTGGGACTCAGGGGTTTTGAATCAGGATAAGTTGGATGAATTAAGAACAAAACATCTTCGAACGGATTTGAAATGAGTAAAATCGTTTTGGATACAAACAGTTTGATTCAAAGTCTTCCAAGTAGAAGCCGTTATCATCGGATATGGCTATCCTTTCTGGATGGAACAAACGAATTGTGCGTATCGGGAGAGATCCTGAACGAATATGAAGAAATTTTAGAACGATTGGTCGGTAAAGAGGTTGCCAAGCTGACCTTAGACGTTATATTGAATAATCCGTATACTTGTTTCCTTACTCCTTACTATAAATTTAATTTAATAAAATCTGATCCGGATGATAATAAATTCGTAGATTGTGCAGTTATTGCAAATGCGAAGTTCATAGTGACGGAGGATCGGCATTTTGATGTATTGAAAGAATGCCCGTTTCCTAAAATAGAAGTCATCGGATTGGATCTCTTTCTACAATCTTTGTAAATAGAAATCAGAATGAATATATTAGTAACCGGTGCCAAAGGCTTCATCGGTCGGAATCTTGTATCCCAACTTCATAATATCCAGTCGGGAAAGGCTCGCAATTATCCTGTTTCAGGGACTGAACTGAAAGTCTTCGAATATGATACGGACAGCGACCCGGCCGAATTGGACGTCTATTGCAAGAATGCCGATTTTGTCTTTAACCTGGCTGGGGTGAACCGTCCGAAAGACCAGTCGGAGTTCATGAAGGGAAATTTCGGTTTCGCTTCTCTCTTGTTGGATACGCTGAAGAAACACGGTAATACCTGTCCGGTGATGATCTCATCGTCTACGCAGGCTGCACTGGATAATCCGTATGGCGAGTCGAAGCGGGCGGGAGAGAACCTTCTGTTCGAGTATGCCGAAGAGACGGGTGCGAGAGTCCTGGTCTATCGTTTTCCGAATGTGTTCGGGAAATGGTGCCGCCCGAACTATAACAGTGCAGTGGCGACTTTCTGTAACAATATCGCGAACGACCTGCCTATCCAGGTGAATGATCCGAAGGTGGTGATGAACCTGGTCTATGTAGATGACGTGGTGGACGAGCTGATCGCCGCCTTGTCGGGGGGCGAACACCGCGAAGGGAACTATTGTGCCGTTCCGGTGGTTCATACCATAACGTTGGGCGGGATTGTTGACCTGCTTTATTCTTTCAAGGAGATGCCGGGTAACCTCACAGTTCCCGATTTGGGCGATCCTTTCACGAAGAAGCTCTATTCGACCTATCTGTCTTATCTTCCGAAAGAGAAGTTCATCTATCCGGTACAGATGAAGACGGACGACCGGGGGAGCTTCACTGAGATCATCCGCACGCCGGACAGAGGCCAGTTTTCGGTGAACATCTCCAAGCCGGGCGTAACCAAGGGACAGCATTGGCACCACACCAAGAATGAAAAATTTGTGGTGGTGAGCGGTCACGGTCTGATCCGGTTGCGTAAGATCGGGACGGACGAGGTGGTCGACTTCGAGGTCAGCGGCGAGAAGATCGAAGTAGTGGAGATGATCCCCGGATACACCCACAACATCATCAACCTTTCGGACACCGAAGAACTGGTGACTTTCATGTGGGCCAACGAACCGTTCGATCCGAACCGTCCGGATACTTATTTTGAAGAAGTGTAAAAACAGGAAATCATGAGCAAACTAAAATTAATGACCATTATCGGTACGCGTCCGGAAATCATCCGGTTGGCTGCCGTGATAAAGCGTTGTGATCGATATTTCGATCAAATCCTGGTGCATACCGGGCAGAACTACGATTATACATTGAACCAGGTGTTTTTTGACGATCTGGGGCTTCGTGCTCCGAACTATTATCTGGATGCGGTAGGCAAAGACCTGGGAGAAACGATCGGCAATATCATCGCCAAGTCATACCAGTTGATGGTCGAGGTGAAGCCTGATGCGGTCCTGGTGCTTGGCGATACGAACTCCTGCCTTTCGGTGATCGGAGCGAAGCGCTTGCATATCCCGATCTTCCACATGGAAGCCGGTAACCGCTGCTTCGACGAATGTCTTCCGGAAGAGACAAACCGCCGTATCGTGGATGTGACGGCCGATGTCAACATGTGTTATTCCGAACATGCACGCCGGTATCTGAATGCCGCCGGAACACCGAGAGAGCGTACCTATGTCGTCGGCTCGCCGATGGCGGAGGTATTGCACGATAACCTGGAACAGATCAAGGCGAGCGATATCCTCGAACGTTTGGGGTTGGAGAAAGGCAAGTATATCCTGCTTTCCGCCCATCGTGAAGAGAATATCGATACGGAAGCCAATTTCTTCAACCTGATGAACGCGGTGAACGCTATGGCGGAGAAGTACGACATGCCGATCCTTTATTCCTGCCATCCCCGCTCTAAGAAGTTCATCGAACAGCGTGGTTTCCGGTTCGATCCTCGTGTGATCCAGCATCAGCCTTTAGGTTTCCATGATTACAACCATCTTCAGATGAATGCATTTGCCGTCGTATCCGATTCGGGCACGCTTCCGGAAGAAAGCAGTTTCTTCCTTTCCGTCGGCAGTCCTATTCCGGCTGTATGTATCCGTACCAGTACGGAACGTCCGGAAGCATTGGACAAAGGCAACTTCATCCTGGCCGGTATCACGACCGAACAGGTGTTGCAGGCGGTGGATGTGGCAGTCGAGATGAATCGGGACGGTGCTCTGGGACTCCCCGTTCCCAACTACGTGGACGAGAATGTCTCGGTGAAGGTCGTCAAGCTGATCCAGAGCTATACGGGTGTTGTGAACAAGATGGTTTGGAGAAAATATTGATAGAAAACAGGGGTTGTCCTTGAAAAATAGAACAGGATGAATATACAAACAATAGATAAGAATCTGCTTTCTGATCTTCATCGGAAAGCAGTTGCGAATGAGCGGAAGCGGATGAATTTTGATTTGCGTACTTCTGCTTTGGATCAGAGCCAGCGGATGCTGAATGCGTTGGAGCCGGGGACACAAGTTCCTGTTCACCGGCATATGGAGACGGCGGAGACGACGATCTGTATAGAGGGATATTTGGAGGTTGTTCTATATGCCGAGGTTTCCGGTCAGGATGAAACGGGCGGGGAAAGGAAGTTCGTGGAGGTTTTCCGTGTTACGCTTTGTCCGCGCGAAGGCAAATATGGGGTACAGATCCCGTTAGGTGTGTGGCATAGCGTGGATGTGAAAGAACCAAGCACCATCTTTGAGGCCAAAGATGGTGCTTATGTGAGCGCAAGCAGATAGATTTTACCGAGGAGCTTTTATCCCGCCAGTACCTTATAAAGACTCCCGATTCCTCCTGCCAGCATCAGGGTGTAGCCGGAGAGGCCGAGCCAGTCGGCTTCGGGGGGCGGGGAGAGAGGAGGGAGAGAATCGCTCCGAGAGCGGCGAGGGTTACTTCCGTTTCCCCTCTCCACAGGGAGAGGAGGGATAGGAGGCTCAGGCAGAGGACAAGGACAAAGGTCGTCACCGGCAACCGGGCGTTTGCGCCGGGGAAAGATGATCCGGGCGAGGGTGGTGAGGAAGCTGAGGATGGTTTCAAGGACGTTCATGATTTATGAATTATGATTTATGGGGTGGGGAATGAGTTTACTGATTTTTCTGCAAACCTTGACCAACAACGCTTGATAGGCGGCACGGTTGTCGCCGTTGACTTCGCTGATGTATTTGCTGTAGGCGATCTTGCGGGCGAAGGCTTTCGGGTCGTCGCTGACGTCGGCGGCGAACGGGTAGACCGAACGGATCAGGCGGGCGTAGTCCATGAACGAGTCTCCGGGACTGTCGTAGGTACGGAAACGGAGGGAATGGGCGCCCAACTCGATGCTTGCGCCTTTCCACCAGACGTTGGAGCGGCCGTAGGCGGTGAGGCCGAAATAGTTGTGATGCTCGCTGGCGAGATCACTTTGTCCCCAGCCCGACTCGATAGCCGCTTGTGCCAGGATAACCGCCGGATTGATCCGGAATGCTTCCCCCGCCTTTCGGGCGAGGGGAAGGAGGAAGGAAAAAAATTCGCTTTGCTTCATTTTTTTTAGTTGAAAGGTGATTTTTTAGTTGAAAGTTGAAAAATAGCAACGTGGAGTTACTTTCAACTTTCACTTGATTTACAGTTCTCCCGGGCGATCATCCGTGCCACCGCCACTGCCGGCCGATTCGCTGGAGGCGTCCTTTTTCGGGACGTAGCGTTCGAAGGAGACGTTGTTGACGAGGTTGATCAGCATCGTGCCGGGGTAAAAGACGATGTGGGCACGGTTGAACAGGGCGGTGGTGAAACCGTCGACGGTGGCCGAACCTTTGCTGCCGGCAACCATACGGAAGCTGCCGAATTCGCCCAAGTGAACCGATTCGCCGTCGGAAAGGGCTTCGTTCATGACTTTGATCAGGCCGTCGAGCACCAAGATGATCTCACCGCGGCTGGCGGTACAGATGTTTTCGATACGGGTACAGATCTTGTTCAGCGTCAGTTTTTTCGTGATGCTGGTCTGTGCATGATAAAGAGTTGCGCCTGAGGCTGCGTCTTTGCTCATGTCTTTGCGTTTGACGAGAGTGTAAATTAATGGCATAGGGATTGAAAAATTAAAAGTTAAAAATTAAAAGATTGAAAATTAGGGAGATGTCCCTTTTGACTATACAAAGATACGGCAGGGAAAAAACGCAAAGTCGATTAGAGTCGATTAGAGTCGAATAGAGTCGATTAATCTTTCGTATATTTGCATCCGATTGTTCAGTTTCAAAACACCGGTGTTTTGAAAACGAAACATAGGTGTTTTAAAATCAAAACATATATGTTTTGAAAGGAAGGGAAAAAAGGAAGAATGTCATATAATACT
>ERZ857785.1786-NODE-1786-length-21662-cov-6.834128_pt1 | contig 21662 bp, 17 predicted proteins | sample MGYA00519763_ERZ857785 | MGnify/ENA primary metagenome ERZ857785 (study PRJEB31778, sample SAMEA3449365) | human gut metagenome | biome: human gut; feature: human-associated habitat; material: faeces | place: United Kingdom | collected 2010/2012 ...
CAATCTGGAATGAATTTTGGCTACGTTACTGTGAACGGAGTGAACAGTAACGTTTGCGATTGTGAAAGGTATTATGTAACACGTTTTGACCTCGAAATCATAGTATGATAAGATGAATGTAAAAAGTTACCAGGCAATCTGAGAGTAACGAAAAACATTTAAAGAAAAGAGGAAAAAAATTATGAAGAAACCAGTATTAGTAGTTATGGCAGCAGGTATGGGAAGCCGTTACGGCGGTCTGAAACAGATCGATCCGGTGGATAAAGAGGGACACATCATCATGGATTTCTCCATTTATGATGCAGTACAGGCCGGATTCCGAAAAGTAGTATTTATTATCAAAAAAGAAAATGAAGCAGACTTCAGAAGCGCCATCGGTGACCGTCTCAGCAATCAGCTGGAAGTATCATATGTTTTCCAGGATCTTCACAATATTCCGGAAGGCTATGAAGTACCGGAAGGACGTGTGAAACCATGGGGAACCGGACATGCCGTATTAAGCTGCATCAATGAAATCGATGGACCATTCGTTGTGATCAATGCAGATGACTATTATGGAAGCCATGCATTTAAGATGGCATATGATTTTCTGACAGAGAACGAAGATAACGCGGATATTTACAGATATATGATGGTCGGCTATAAACTGGAGAATACTCTGACAGAGAATGGCCATGTGGCAAGAGGTGTGTGCGTTACAGATGAAGAAGGACATCTTCTTAAGATCAACGAGCGTACCCATATCGAAAAGCATGACGGCGGCACAGCTTATACAGAAGACGATGGAAAAACATGGACTATGCTTCCGGAAGGCAGTACAGTATCCATGAATATGTGGGGATTTTCAGCAAGCATTCTGAAAGAGCTGAAAGACAGATTTCCTAAATTCCTGGATGAGAATCTGAAAATAAACCCGCTGAAATGTGAATATTTCCTGCCATTTGTAGTAGATGAACTTCTCGGTGAGAAGAGAGCAACTGTAAAAGTTCTGAAATCTATGGATAAATGGTATGGTGTAACCTACAAAGAAGATAAACCTGTGGTAGTAGCTGCCATTCAGAATTTAAAAGATGGAGGGCTGTATCCACAGAAATTATGGGAGGAATAATTGAGTGGAAATTAACCGGGAAATAAAGAATATCACCAGTGCATTTGTTCTGGAAGATAATCTGACAGAATGTATTCCTTATGGAAGCGGACATATCAATGACACTTACCGCCTGACTTATGATACAGGCAAACATTATATTCTTCAGAAAATGAACAGGAGTATTTTTACCAAACCTGTGGAACTGATGGAGAATGTCAGCGGTGTTACTGCCTGGCTGAAGAAAAAGATCCAGGAAAACGGTGGAGATGTGGAGAGAGAGACTCTGAATCTTGTGATGACAAAGGATGGACTTCCTTATTATGTAGATGAGGACGGAGAATACTGGAGAGTATATTTATTCATTGAAAATGCAACATGCTATGATATGGTAAAAGATGAGGAAGATTTTTACCAGAGTGCAGTTGCTTTCGGGCATTTCCAGAGGCTGCTTGCAGACTATCCGGCAGAAACGCTTCATGAGACCATCGTAAATTTTCATAATACGGTGGACAGGCTGGATAAGTTTAAAACTGCTGTGGAAAAAGATATATGTCACAGAGCAGCAGATGTGGAAAAAGAGATTCAGTTTGTGCTGGACCGCACAGAACTGGCACATGTCCTGTGCGATATGCAGGATCAGGGAAAGCTGCCGTTGCGTGTTACACATAATGATACCAAGCTGAATAATATTATGATCGATAATGCAACGGGAAAAGCCATCTGTGTGATTGATCTTGATACTGTAATGCCGGGACTTTCCGTAAATGATTTCGGTGATTCTATCCGCTTTGGCGCAAGTACCGGAGCAGAGGATGAGAAAGACCTGACGAAGGTGTCCTGCGATCTTCACTTGTATGAAGTTTATGTCAAAGGTTTCATTGAAGGTTGTGGCGGTGCACTGACTGAGACAGAACTGGATATGCTTCCCATGGGAGCAATCCTTATGACCTTTGAATGTGGAATGCGTTTCCTCACAGACTATCTGGAGGGAGATCATTATTTCAAGATTCACAGAGAGGGACATAATCTGGATCGCTGCAGAACACAGTTTAAACTGGTGAAAGACATGGAAGAAAAACTTTCCCGGATGAAAGAGATTGTAAATAAGTATAAACAGGTATAAAAAAACGTACATGTCCATAAAGACTTGTGTTTATGAACTGATTCGGATAGAATTATCCTGCGGGGATATGAGAGAAATCATATTTTCGCAGGATTTTCTACAATACATGATGTGCCAGGCAACAGTATTTTACAGTTCTGAATATAGGGTGCTGTAAAATACAGAGGTAAATTTTGCAGATGTGAAACAGGATATCCGCAGAATTTTATAGATTACACTCAGAATTATCAAGGATATTTCTGATGCTGTGAACTAATATAGGTATTGTTGAAAGAGAAAAAAAACAGAAATTGCAAAAAACAGGTATTGTAGCAGGAAGACAGGTTAGGAGGAATTATTATGGCAATTTTAGTTACAGGTGGAGCAGGCTATATTGGAAGCCATACAGTTGTAGAATTGCAGAACGCAGGATATGATGTTGTAGTTCTGGATAACTTAAGCAATGCAAGTGAGAAATCTCTGGAAAGAGTTTCCAAGATCACAGGCAAACCAGTGAAATTCTACAAAGCAGACATCCTGGACCGCGATGCTTTAAATGAAATTTTTGATAAAGAAGATATTGATTCCTGTATTCATTTCGCAGGTCTGAAAGCAGTAGGGGAATCTGTTGCCAAACCTTGGGAATATTACGAAAATAACATTGCAGGAACCTTAACACTGGTAGATGTTATGAGAAAACATAATGTAAAGAACATTATCTTCTCTTCATCTGCAACTGTATACGGAGATCCGGCAATTATCCCGATCACAGAAGAGTGCCCGAAAGGACAGTGCACAAATCCATATGGATGGACAAAATCCATGCTTGAGCAGATCCTGACAGACATTCAGAAAGCAGATCCGGAATGGAACGTAGTTCTTCTCCGTTACTTTAACCCGATCGGTGCTCACAAGAGCGGAACTATCGGAGAGAATCCAAACGGAATCCCGAACAACCTGATGCCATATATCACACAGGTTGCAGTAGGTAAACTGAAAGAACTCGGCGTATTCGGAAACGATTACGATACACCGGACGGAACAGGTGTCCGTGACTACATCCATGTAGTAGACCTTGCCAAAGGCCATGTAAAAGCCCTCAAGAAACTGGAAGATAAATCCGGATTAAGCATTTACAACCTTGGAACAGGTAAAGGCTACAGCGTTCTCGACATTGTTAAGAACTTCGAGGCAGCTACAGGTGTTAAAATCCCATACGTGATCAAAGCACGCCGCCCTGGAGACATCGCAACCTGCTACTCCGATGCATCCAAAGCTGAGAGAGAACTTGGCTGGAAAGCAGAGAACGGAATCCGCGAGATGTGTGCAGACTCCTGGAAATGGCAGAGCCAGAATCCGAATGGATATGAGGATTAAGAAACGGTAAGTACATATCATAAATAAAAACAGGCAGGCTTCTTTTTATAAGAGAGGCCTGCCTGTTTTTTGGGGGTAAAAATGTCGCTTATCATTTCCATAAGCGACACCTGTTTTTCTCAATTATACATAGTTTCCGAATCATAAACAATGATAGCATCGGCAATATGTGTTGTCAAGCCACGAAAAATGCACTATATTTAGCAGGTTATGCTCTTTTTGGGTGTGAGATATTCCTAAATACGCCACCTGGCTTCCTTTTTTCGCCGATTCGTGGTCACAAAAATGGTCAGGCTTTTGCTATAATGAATGAAAAAGGAGACTGCAATTATGCCTAGAAAAGGGGAAAATATCAGAAAGAGAAAAGATGGAAGATGGGAAGCGCGCTATGAAAAATCCCGTGACCAAAATGGCCGGATTCAGTATGGCTATGTATATGCTCACACTTATGATTCTGTAAAAAAGAAAAAGCTGGCAATTTTATGTAAAAACAGGCCACAGACAAATATCGGAAGAAAAATCTTCTTTCGGAACCTTAATCAGGAATGGCTGGCATCTGTTCGATACACTGTAAAGATCAGTACTTATACCTGTTATGAAACTTTGATCAGCATACATATTATTCCTGAATTTGGGGACATTCCTGTAAAATATATCTCATCAGATTCTATATACAGATTTTCCGAAAAACTGAAAAAAGAAGGGCTTTCTTCCCGCACCATAAAAAACATTCTTATTTTATTCCACAGTATCCTTCAATATGGAGAAAAGCAGGGATATATCAATCATCTTTCTCAGCTGGAATTTCGTTATCCTAAAATAATAGAACATTCTTTTAATATCATATCTCAGGAAAATCTCACAAAATTAATTTCTGTTCTTTGTACAGACACATCCAGATTTTCTATAGGTATTCTGTTATGTATTTACACCGGAATACGGGTTGGTGAACTTAGTGGAATACGTTGGGAGGATATTGATTTTGAACAGAGGATTCTTCACATAAGGCGTACGATTTCACGGGTAAAAAATCTTGATCACACTGCCGGAGAGGATAAACTCCCTAAAACAATCCTGTTGATCGGGCCTCCAAAATCACCATCATCGATCAGAGATATTCCAATCTCTGATTTTTTATTAGAAAAATTAAAATCTATTGCCACAGATCAGGACGCATACCTTCTGACTGGTACAAATCTGAAATGTATGGAGCCACGAACGATCCAACGTAAATTCAAACGACTTCTTGAACAATGCGAAATCCCGAATATCAATATTCATTCTCTGCGGCATACATTTGCTTCCCGTTGTATCGAAATGGGAATCGACAGCAAGACACTTTCTGAAATTCTTGGACATTCGTCCGTTAAAATTACCATGGATATTTATGTACACTGCAGCATGAAACAAAAGCAGAAATATATGGAGAAATTATATTATTAGCAGTCAGAATTCTGGTCAAAAAAGCCTGAAGCCTATTGTATATAAAGGTTTCAGGCTTTTTTGTCGCTTATGGAAATGATAAGCGACAAAAATAATAATTTAGATAAGTTATATAATAATACTTTTTCGAAAAATGGAGAACAAAGATGAAGCAACCAGAACCAGGCACGAACAGTACTGCGAAAAAAGGTTACAGCATCACAACCTGGCGTTTGCATCTCTGGTGCGATCATCCGGAATGGCTGAGGAATACACAGGAATTCTACAACGAGATTGCCACTTTTTATTACAACCTTCTTCTGAAACATGAAGAACTCTGGAATCTGGGAAGCCAGCAGACTTTGCGTGAACTGGAAATCTTAAGCATACCTGGCCGGGGAGGACGCATACCGGAAGAACCTTTGCCCTGGGAAAAAATCCCGCTGTATTTTCGCAGAGCAGCAGCCAACGAAGGAATCGCAATGGCGAAAAGCTACATCGGCCATCTGTATCAGGGAAACTTCAGACGCGCGGAGAAGCTGAATGCAGCAGTTACCTATTACAAGGGAATGTACAGAGATTTTTCCAACAGAGAGATCACACTTCGGGTCTGGAGCGGGAAAAAATGGTTCTGGATGCATTGCAGACTGTCAGGCAGAGAATTCCCGGAGAATGCCTCTCTGATGTCACCATCCGTAGTTTTTGAATACAAATACGACATGCTCCATGTCCCCGTAAAGAAAGAAAGCGGGAATACAGCCACCATAAAACAGCGAATGAAAGAAGACTGCAATATTTTAAGTATCCAGTTTACCAACAGCGACGCATTCGCGGTGGGAAGCGTGCTGAACTGTCAGGGACAGGAACAGGCAGTGAAATTCTGGGGCGGAGGCAGAGAATACAGCCATCACTGCCGGCGCATTCTGGAAAAAATCCGGAAATCCCAGCAGGCAACAGCAGGAAACCAGAAGGGAAAAGCAGACCAGAAATACTGGATGCATCTGAAACACCTGTCAGAACATTATGGCCATCAGGTCAGCAGCCAGATCATAGGTTTCGCACTGGAACAACAGGCATCCGTGATCGTACTTCCAAGATATGACCAGAAATATTCCAGAAACGTAATGAAGGGAGCCGGAAACTGGAAGCCACTTCATCTCAGTACAAGGATCCGCCAGTATCTCGGGTACAAAGCCTGGGAAAAAGGCATTCTCGTTATCGAAGTACACGCTTCCGGGATCAGCACAACCTGTGCAAAATGCGGCGGAAAACTTCTCACAACGGACAGCAGAACCGGGATATGCTGCTGCGAAAACGGACATCAGGGAAACCGATATCTGAATGCGGCAAGAAATCTTGGCAGGAAATGTCTGATCCAGTTCGGAAAACTGGAACAGCCGGAAACAGAAAAATAAAAACCAGCATACCAGAAAAGCAGGTGGATTGACCTTATGACATTCGAAGAAAAAATGCCATAAAGTCAGTGCATCGGCTTAGCCGTGCTGAATAATAATGCGAAAGCAGCAAACGGAGCGTATCAGCGATAAACTCTGTCAGGTTGAATACCGCCTGTCGTGTGTGCATTCCCAAAGGAAATGCGGGCACGGCGAAGAATGGCCGTCCTGAAAAAAATGGGCGGGAGTGTATTTGAAGTTATTTTTTTACAGCAATAAAAACGCATAAAAGATACGAAAGGCATCTGCAAAGACAGATGATGATAAATATGATAAATGATCGATACAAAAAGATGAAAAACCTGTTTTTGAGACAGAGTTACATAGATGCATGGCAGGACTATCAGAGATCACTCCGCAAGAAGAGTTTTGCCCAGTGGGATTATATTGTACTGACAGCATCCAACGAAGAACAGGCGGAGGCATTCCGAAGCCAGATCGCATATCGGCAGGAGAAACATGTGCTTCCATGCAAAACAAAATATCTGGTTCTTCCTGATCCTGACGGAAAACGTGTAGGATCCGGAGGCGCAACCCTGCAGGTACTGCGAAAACTTGCAGAGATCGAAGAAATTTCAGGAGATTTTCATAATAAGAGAATTCTGGTCATTCATTCCGGCGGAGACAGCAAGCGCGTTCCACAGTACTCTGTGTGCGGAAAGCTTTTTTCCCCGGTACCCCGTGAGCTGCCGGATGGAAGAGCGTCCAGTCTGTTTGACGAGTTCTTGCTAGGCATGGCAGGAGTACCATCCCGGTTTCGTGAGGGAATGCTGGTGCTTTCCGGCGATGTCCTTCTTTTATTTAATCCCCTTCAGATCGATGCTCAGTTTAAAGGGGCAGCTGCGATCTCCATGAAATCTCCGGTAGAAATCGGAAAAGATCATGGCGTTTTCCTCAATAACGGAAAAGACTATGTGAAAAAATTTCTTCACAAACAGCAGGTAGAAACCCTGAAAGAAATGGGTGCTGTAAACAGCCAGGGAAATGTAGACCTGGATACAGGAGCCGTTCTTTTTGACGTGGAACTGATGGAAGCCCTTCTGTCACTGGTGCAGACCGAAGGACAGATCGATGAAGAAAAGTACGATCTTTTTGTCAACGAGGAGTCACGGATCAGCTTATATGGCGATTTTCTGTATCCGCTGGCAGAGGACTCTACCCTGGAACGGTATTATCAGGAACAGCCGGAGGGCACTTTCTGCGAGAAGTTAAAAACATGCAGAACTGAAATCTGGAATGCCCTTCATAAATTCAGCCTGAAACTGATCTGTCTGTCACCGGCGGAATTCATCCATTTTGGAACAACGTGGGAACTTTTGAGCCTGCTGACAGAAGAGATTTCCGATTATGAATACCTGGACTGGAAGCCGATGGTATTCACCAATTATCAGACAGAAATGCAGGGAAAAGCAGCAGTACATAACTCCCTGATAGAAAAAACAGTACAGCTTAAAGACCACTGTTACGTGGAGAACAGCTGGCTGAAAGGAAACACGGTTTTACGGGAAGGAAGTGTGGTTTCCTGCCTGGAACTGAAAGATGTGGAAGTTCCATCCATGGTACTTCACGGAGTTGTACTGCGAAAAACAGAACAAAACGGAAAACATCTTGTCCGGGCTTACGGAAGCAAGGACAACCCGAAAAAAACACTGGAAGAAAGCGGAAGTTTTCTGGCTGGAAATCTCCGGAGCCTTTTGGAAAATAATGGCCTGGAAACAGAAGATATCTGGAAAACACAAGATCATTCTCTGTGGAAAGCAGAGCTGTATCCGGCATCTGACAGTCAGGAAAAAGCCGTATCCTGGGCACTTCTTCTTTTCCATATGAGTCAGGGAACCGCAGATGAAAAAGAAGTGGCACTGTGGAAACGGGAAAAACGTTATTCACTGGAAGAATCCTTCCGAATGGCAGATGCATCCATGCTCGTTCCGTGGAGCGAAGAACTGGAGAACAGGATTCTTGTAGAACATTTTCTGGAGAGAGTAAATAACGGGGAGCATTATGTGGACGCCCTGAAGACTTTTGGCGCAGCTGAGCTCAATGAGAAACAGTTCGACATACTGATGGATATGGCAGAAAAAGAACTTCCTTTTGAGGAAAAGATCCGCGTGCTTTATGACATTTCCCGCTCTATGAAATTCATGAACAAAACATTTCACGGAATCAGTTATGACCAGATCGAACAGAAATGTTTTTCCGTACTTCAGCAGGAAATTTTTAGATCAAGCAATGTAAATCAGGTATATCACTACCACATTGCGAAAGACGAAGTAAAAGTATGCCTTCCTGTACGTGTGAACTGGGGCGGCGGCTGGACAGATACCCCACCATACTGCAATGAAAAAGGTGGCGTGGTATTAAATGCCGCGATCCTTTTAAATGGACAGGAGCCTATCGAGGTGGAACTGAAACGCATTCCGGAAAAACACATCGAATTCGCCAGCCTCGATCTGGATGCATACGGAGTTGTGACTACAGCCGCGGAAATCCAGGACTGCCATAATCCGTACGATTCTTTTGCCCTTCATAAAGCAGCACTGATCGCCTGCGGCATGATCCCTATGGAAGGCGAGGCAGATCTGGAGGAAATCCTGGACGGACTCGGCGGCGGATTTTATATGTCAACCCGGGTAAAAGGCGTGCCGAAAGGTTCCGGACTGGGAACCAGCAGCATCCTTTCCGGAGCAGCTGTCCGTGCCATCGGAGAATTCCTCGGAACAAACTGGACAGACTCCGATGTATATGAACTGGTCCTGAACCTGGAGCAGATCATGAGCACAGGCGGCGGCTGGCAGGATCAGGTCGGAGGCCTGACCGGCGGCGTAAAATATATCACTTCCCGCCCCGGTATGAAACAGAAACTTCGTGTGGAATACCCGGAACTGGATGAAGCCACAAAAACAGAACTCCAGGAACGCTTCGCCCTGATCTACACAGGACAGCGCCGCCTGGCAAGAAACCTCCTCCGCTACGTAGTAGGCAACTACATCGGAGGCCGCAAAGAATCCAGAGAAGCACTGGAAGAAATGAAACACCTGGCCGTCATGATGCGTTACGAACTGGAACAGGGCGACATCGACGCATTCGCACAGCTTTTGAACAGACACTGGGAAGTCTCAAAGAAACTGGACGAAGGCTCAACCAACACCTGCATCGACCAGATCTTCGCCACCTGCGAAGACCTCATCGACGGAAAATTCATCTCCGGCGCCGGAGGCGGCGGCTTCCTTCAGGTGATCCTGAAAAAGGGAGTTACGAAGGAAGAGTTGAGGAAGAGATTGTTGCGGGTTTATCAGGATTCTGGGGTGGATGTTTGGGATACGGAGTTTGTGTGGTAAACAGGGTTATGTGAAAATTATAGATAGATAATGGATTTTCAATTTTGAATGGATATAAGCATTCTCGGGTTTTGTAAGTGAGATAACAGATGATGATAAAACAGAGAGAATGCTTATATCTGTAATATTAAGTAATTTATTTGGCAAAGTATGCTTGAGCTTTGCCCTGCAAGTAGAAAAAGGAAAAGGTGCGAGAAATGGAGTATAAGAGAAAGGTTGATAAAAAACTTATTCCAACCTGCAATATCATGGGTGTTAATATTGCGGCAATAAATATGGAATGGTTGTTAGATTATCTCGAAAAAAATCTTTCGGAAATAAAAGGAGACTATATATGCGTCTCAAATGTACATACAACGGTAACCAGCTATGAAGATGCAACTTACTGTGCAATTCAAAATGGCGGGTTAATGGCGATTCCAGATGGCGGTCCTCTTTCTACTGTTGGTCAGAAACGCGGTTATAAGAATATGGAGCGAACAACAGGCCCGAGCTTGATGGGAGAGATATTTGAAATCTCTGCGAAGAAGGGGTATCGCCATTATTTTTATGGAAGTAAAGAAGAAACATTGGAATTGTTGCAACAAAAGCTTACAAATAATTATCCGGGAATTCAGATTGCTGGGATGTATAGTCCGCCGTTTAGAACCCTTACAGAGGAAGAGGATAAAGTTGTTGTTGAGAAAATTAACGAAACAAAACCGGATTTTGTATGGATTGGTCTGGGTGCACCGAAACAGGAAAAATGGATGGCGGCACATCTGGGGAAAATTAATGGGTTAATGATAGGAGTTGGAGCTGGCTTTGATTATTATGCCGAAAATATCAAGCGTGCACCGGAATGGATGCAGAAAAATAACCTTGAGTGGTTGTATCGTTTGTTGCAGGATCCTAAGAGATTGTTTAAGAGATATTTGATTACGAATACAAAATTTATTTGGAATTCGATGATAAGGGGAAAGTGAATGAAAGTTTTAGCGTCAGTATACGCATGTAGTCCATATGATGGATCAGAAAGAGCGGTTGGTTGGAACTGGTTAAAAGAATTAAACGAATATCATGAAATAACAGCTTTGACTTCGTACACATATAAAAGAGATATAGAAGATTATCTTTTGAAAAATCCAGATGAAATGAAAAATGTAAAATTTATTTATATACATGTACCATATACTACATGGCATGTAAATTATAGATTTGAAAGATTATATTATATACTTTGGCAAAAGAAGGCTGTTAAGATTGCTGAAAAATTAATAAAAACTACACATTTTGATTTGGTCCATCATATTACTTATGTGACTTGTATTTTACCGACAGAGATGTATAAGCTTGGAATACCTTTTCTATACGGACCGGTTTCAGGTGGTGAGAATATTCCATCAATTGTTGAATATCCAATGAGTAAAAAAGATAAAGTGGTTGAACTGATAAGAAGGGGAGCACAAATTTTCTTTTGTGCAACCCCTAATTTTGCAAATGCTATGAAAAATGCAAGCCTCATTTTGACTACAACACAAGAGACAAAAGATATAATACCACAAAAATTTAAAGAAAAAGTTAAAGTGTTTCAAGCAATAGGATTAACCGAAGATATTTTTTATCCCGCACCGTTGCCAAAACCTGAGAGAATACCGAAATTTCTTATGACTGGAAGAATGCTTTATTGGAAGGGGTTTGAAATGGGAATCGAAGCTTTTTCTAAAGCACTTGAAAGCGGGTTTGTTGGAGAATTAGTAGTTTTAGGTGATACAGAAAATAATCAATCATATGAATCGTATAGAAATTATTTAAAGAAACTCAGTGGAAAATATTATAATAAGGAAATTAAATTTGTTTCTAAAGTAGAACATCAAAAAATGAAAGAATTTTATGATGATTTTGATGTTCTAATTAATTGTAGCTTGAGAGATTCTGGATGCTTTGTTGTTATGGAAGCCATGAGTCGAGAGCTACCAGTCATTGTGGTAAATACGGGAGGTCCTAAAGTAAATACAACGGTTGAGTCAGCAATTAAAATAGAACCTGCTCCGATGAATCAAATGATTGAAAAAATGACTAATGCAATAATTGAATTAGGAAGAAATAAAGAAAAAAGGAAAATGATGGGGAAAAATGCAAGAAAGTATGCGTTGGATGAATTTTCGATAAAAAAACGTACAAAAAAAATGTGCGAGTTTTATGAAACAGTTGCGTCAACAAAAGAGGTAAAATCATGAAAAAAGTGTGTATGATTGTTCAGAATCCAATGGTAAAAGGTGGTATTGCAGCTGTTGTAAATGGATATAGAGGTTCTCAGTTGGAATCAGATTTTAATATTATATATGTAGAATCGTATAAAGATGGTGGAAAATTTATAAAATTACTAAAAGCTATTACAAGTTATTTTAAATTTGCAAATGTATTATTATTTAATAAGCCTGATTTAGTTCATATTCATTCTTCTTTTGGACCTTCTTTCTATAGAAAAATTCCATTTATTTATATGGCATCATGGTTTAATATACCAATAATAAATCATATTCATGGAGCTGATTTTTATGAGTTTTTTGTAAATGCAAGTAAAAAGAAGAAAAAATTAATTAAAAAAGTTTATGGAAAATGTGATAAATTGATAGCACTTTCGGAAGAATGGAAAGAACATTTAACTAAGATCGTTCCTGCTTCAAAAATTACGGTTGTCGAAAATTATAGTATTTTACATGAGAAGGATTTTCAAGAAAGAATAAATCGTCCATGTAATAATAAAGTCCTTTTTTTGGGAGAATTAGGGCAGAGAAAAGGATGTTATGATATTCCGCTAGTGGCAAAGTTAGTAGCAGAAAAAGTACCAAATGTAAAATTTGTTTTATGTGGTTCAGGAAGTGAAATAGACGAAAAAAAGATTAAGGAATTAAGTAAAGAAAAAAAGATAAGTAATAATATTCAATTTCCAGGATGGGTAAGAGGAAAAGAAAAGAATAAGGAATTATGTGAGGCAGATGTCTTTTTTTTGCCATCATATAATGAGGGCATGCCAATGTCAATACTAGATGCAATGGGATATGGACTTCCAATAGTAAGTTCAAATGTGGGAGGAATTCCTAAAATTGTTCATAATGGAGAAAATGGGTTTTGTTGTAATGCCGGAGATGTAACTTCAATGGCATCAGGTATTATTACTTTATTGATGGATGAAAAAAAAAGAAAAGAAGCTGCTTTGAATTCTATAAACATTGTAAAAAAAGGATATTCATTAGATGCACATATAGAATTACTTGAAAGTATTTATAGGGAGGAAATAGAGTGAAGGGGAGGGTATTTATTTTAACTAATGATCCGGTTCCATTTGGTACTGCAAATGCAAATTATATAAGAAATTTTGCAAAAGCAGTTGGATTTACTGGTATGGAAGTTGTTGTAATTGGTATGAAAAATATTCCCGAAAAAACAAAATTATGTTATAACTGTTCTTCTGATAAAATTCAATTTTGGAATTTGAATGGATCAAAAGCAGGATGTAAAAATTATATAAATGTTTGTTTTAATTATAAAAAACAGTTTCGAATGGCGTTAGAATATTTTGAGGCTCAAAAAAATGATTACATAGTAGTATATTCTACAGAATTGGATACAGCAAAAGCAGCAATAGAATATTCAATAATACCAAATAATCATAAAGCTTTTTGTGAAGTGGAATGGTTTCAGCCATATCAATATAAATATGGCAGATTTAATCCCTTGTATATATTTTGGAATATTGGATTTCAGTATCGAATGAGAAAATTTTATAAAGCAATTCCAATTAGTACAAATTTAGAGCGTTTATTTGCTAGAAAAAAATGTGAAACACTAGTTGTTCCGGCTCTTGTAGATACAGATGATATGAGAGCGAAACGAGATATGGATGATGAATATGTTCACTTGATTTATCCGGGTGCAGCAAGTGATAAGGATTCTTTCCCTTGTATGATAAAGGCTATTTGGAGTATTGGAATAGAAAAACGTAGAAAATTAAAGTTCCATTTAACAGGTAGTATGACTTGTGAAAAATTGTTGGCAATTTTAGGAGAAGATGAAGCCATTATAAATGATATAAAAGATAATTTGGTTTTTCATGGTTGGTTAGAATACGATGATTTGATGAGATTATATGGAAAAATTGACTTTTTACTTATTGCAAGAGAAAAAAATATTGTGACCCTATCTAATTTTCCAAGCAAAGTACCGGAGATGATGAGCTATGGTGTTATTCCAGTATGTTCTGCTGTTGGAGATTATACAACATTATATTTGCGTGATGGTATTGATTCGATTCAATTTAAAGAAGATTTAGTTAGTAGCTGTGCAGAAGCGATATGCAAAGCTATGGAAGTAAAGAACTCATTTAAGTTTATTGAGATGCAGAAATCAGCAAGAGAAACAGCTGTTAAAAAATTGGATTATCGTAATTGGGGAGAAAAAATAGTTGATTTCTTACAAAATTGAGAGGAATTAAAATGAAAATATTATGGCTTATAAATGTAAAGTTGCCAATGATATATAGGCTTGAAGGAGAAAAAAATAAAACAATAGTTGGAGGATGGTTGGATCAAATATCTGAAAAGATTATCGAAGAACATCAGTTAGTTGTTTGCTATCCAACGGATAATGTTAATAGTGAAGAAGGAAATATTAGAAATTTATCATATTATGGTATTTATTTTAATAATCAAAAATTAAGAAATGGTAGGCTGGATGAAAGAGAAGGAATTTCTATATTAGGTAAGATATTGGAAAAAGAAGATCCAGATATTATTCACATTCATGGAACGGAATTTCAATATTCATATTTTATGACGAAAGCTGCGGAAAATATAAAATTACAAGATAGAGTTGTGATATCTATACAAGGATTAGTTGGAGTTTATGCTAAACATTATTTATTTAATTTGCCTATACATGTGATTTTGGGGAAGACGATTAAAGAAATACTACTTCGAGAAGGAGTATATGCTGGGTATAAAAACTATATGTTAAGAGGAAAAGCAGAGAACAAGGCTATTCAAAGTGTAAAATATGTGATAGGAAGAACAAATTGGGATAAAGGTTGTACAAATATTATTAATCCAAATGCAAAGTACTTATTTTGCAATGAAACATTAAGATCTATTTTTTACAATGATGAATGGAAATATAAAAATTGTGTTCCACATAGTATTTTTGTAAGTCAGGCTTCATATCCAATAAAAGGATTCCATATTTTGTTAAAAGCATTGACTATAGTAAAATCGCGATATCCGCATCTTCAAGTTAAAGTTGCAGGTTCTGATATTACAAAAGATAATTGGATTAAGGGAAGTAAATATGCTTTATATATTCAGAAATTGATACATCGCTATGGATTGGAAAATAATATATATTTTTTAGGACCTCAAACAGCTGAACAAATGAAAAATGAAATGTTAAATGCGAATATTTTTGTATCAGCTTCAACAATTGAAAACTCACCAAATTCATTAGGAGAAGGGATGATTTTAGGACTTCCATGTATTTCGTCGGATGTTGGTGGGGTTTCAGATTTATTGATTCACAATAAAGAGGGATATATTTTTCCGTTAGATGAGATGTATATGCTTGCGTATTACATTATGGACATATTTGCAAACACAGAAAAAGCGACTGAAATGGGAAGGGCAGCAAGAAAACATGCACTTAAAACTCATGATGCAGATGTAAATTATACAACATTAATTGAAATATACAAGAAAATAAAAGGATAAAAATGAATATAATATATCTTGAAAAAAAAATAAGAAATATTTACGCTGATAGGGTTTGGACACCATTTAATAAATTATTATTTAAATTTAATGGCGTTAAATATGGAAAAAAACTTCGCGTTAAAGGAAGCGTATATTTTTTTCAACATAGTACTGAAGGATCAATGATTATAGGGGATAATGTATATATAAATTCTTCATCAAAAGCAAATCCAATTGGATGTGGTGATAGAATGTATGTACAAATAGTTGATGCGGGTAGGATTATTATTGGAAATAATTGTGGCATATCAAATTGCGCTTTCGCATGTGCAAGTAAAATTGAATTGGAAGATAATGTTTTTTTAGGATCTGGGTGTAAATTGTATGATACAGACTTTCATGCTTTAGATTACAATGAAAGAATTAAAGGAAATTATCCAGGAGCGCCTATTAAGACAGCACCAATTCATATTGAAGAAGGTGCATTTGTAGGCGCTGGATCGTTTATTTTAAAAGGTGTAACAATAGGAGCACATAGTATTATTGGTGCAGGCTCTGTAGTGACGAGAGATATTCCGGCAGGAGAAATATGGGCGGGAAATCCAGTTAAGTTTATAAGGAAAATAGAAAAATATGATACAGAATAAAAACGATTTACAATATTATTTAAAGAGAGATCAAATTGCAGATGACTTTATCGGAAATAGACCTAAAATAATTGGAGGATGGCCAAATGTAATTTGGAAATATAAAATCTTTCTTCGAAAAGCAGAATATTATAAAAATATAAAAAATAAAAATATATTCCAAAAATTATTGGGGAAATATTATTTATTTAGATATTCACGGCTGGGAATAAAATTAGGATATACAATACCGCTAAATGTGTTTAAAGAAGGATTATCTATTCCACATTACGGAACAATTGTTGTAAATGGAAATTCTCATATTGGAAAAAATTGTAGAATTATGGCGGATGTCATAATTGGTTCTACGAATGGGATAAATGTGGCAGCAACGATTGGAGATAATGTTTACATCGGTGCAGGAGCAAAAATAATTGGAGCAATTACAATTGGTGATGATGTGTGTATTGGAGCAAATTCTGTAGTTACAAAAGATATTGAGAATGGAATTACTGTTGTAGGGGCCCCGGCAAAAAAAATAAGCAATATAGGATCTAAATTAAATTTATGTGGAAAATTATTTAGTTAGGGTGAGTAGATGAAAACACTAAAATTGTCTCAAAAAAAATGTATTGTTTGGATGTTATTATATATATTATTTATATCACATGGATCGAATATATTAGATTTTTCCAATATGAATATAGTAGCTCCGTTTACTTTTATAGTTTTATTATTATTTTTTAAGTTTGAATGTAAATTAACATTTGAATTATGGATCCTTTTTGGAATGTTATTTGTAAATTATATAATTACGGGTATATTATCTGATGCAGGAATAAGCACGGGGTTTAATTTTGCAGGATTTTTTGAGATATTATCAGTGGTATTGGCGGTAATTTTGCTATACAAATTAGACATTGACGTTATGACAAAGTTCATTCAAATTGTATATTTTTTTTCATGTATAAGCCTTATTTGTTATATTATTATTTCGGCTGGAGCGGGGACAATTTTGACGAAACTTTTTTCAACATACAATACTGGTATGGGAACTGTTTCGGGGAAATTTTTGTTTGTATATAATCTTAATAATCCGGATAGAAATGCAGGAATATTTACTGAGCCGGGTATATATCAAGCAATATTAATTATGTGTATTTATGTTATCCTTTTTTATAGAGAAAGGATAAACTTGTCTGATAAAAAAATTGCTAGATATTTAATAGTACTTTTGATTACATTAATAACAACAAAGACTGCCGCTGGCTACATAGGACTGACGGTGATTTCTGTAGGAATTCTTTTGAAAAGAAAAGAAAAACGAGATATTGCTATTGCGGGTATTTTAATAACGGGTGTGGCATATTTAATTTTTAATTATTATGCAAAGGGAAATGACAGCATTCTTCAAGAGTATTTTTTTGGTAAATTTGCAGAAACACAGGAAAGAAGTTTGCAATTATCATCAGGAGGAGCTCGGTTAGTTGCTATGCAGATGGGATGGAAAGCAGCAATTACTCATCCTTTTGGAATTGGTTATTTAAATTGGGAAAAACAATTATATAAAATTTATGGGCATAAATTTGGAACAGGTAATGCATTATTTACACAACTTGGAACAAGAGGGTTTATTTCATTTTTTATTTCATTATATTTGGTGATAAAACCTTCATATTTAGGAAAAAAAGGATGGATAGAATTTGTGGTATTTGTTGTTTTGTTTTTATATATTGCAATAGTACAATCAAAAATTCTTTATCCTGCTATAGTATTAGTTTCTCTTTTACCTAATGTTAATTTTGAGAAAAATAATAAATTGCTATGAAAAAATATACAATTTTAATTTGAAATTGAAAGTTTATAGCAATAGATTTGTATTACAAGATATTGTATTATTTAATATGTAACTTATAAATGATCTGACAAAGTGAATATTTGTTGGATTTATATTAAAAAAGAATAGAGAGATAAGATGTGAAAACAAAATCAAGAACAAAAAATGCATTATTAAATATGATATCAGGATCAACAATGCAAATTATTAATGTGTTATTGGGATTTGTAAGTAGAACAATATTTATAAAATTACTTAATGCAGATTATCTGGGAGTGAATAGCTTATATTCTAATATTTTAATGGTGCTTTCATTTGCAGAACTTGGAATTGGTAATGCAATTGCCTTTTGCTTATATGAACCAATTGCAAATAATGATAAGAAAAGAATACAGGCTTTAATGAAATTTTATAAAAAAGCATATTCTTTTATAGGAATAATTATTTTTATAATTGGATTAGGATTAATTCCATTCATGAATATTATTATAAAAAATCCTCCAAATATAAAAGAAAATTTGACACTTATTTATATACTTTTTTTGTTAAATACATCAATTTCATATTTTTTCAGTTATAAAAAAACTTTAATTATAGCAGATCAAAAAGTATATATAGAAAATTTTTATAATAGATTATTTCAAATTATACAGGTTATTGCACAATCAATTTTACTTTTATTAACTCATCAATATTTGGCATATTTAATTATATATTTGGTGTGCACGATTTTATTAAATGTAAGTTTGGCTAAAAAAGCAGATAAATTATATCCATTGTTGCAAGAAAAAAATGACAATAAATTATCGAAAGAGGAAATACATTCTATTTTTAAAAATGTAAAAGCATTGTTTGTATATAAATTTGGTGCGGTCATTCTTGATGGTACGGATAGTATAATTATATCGGCAATAATTAACATTACGACTGTTGGAATATCATCAAATTATACACTTCTTATTAATAGCGTATCAAACATTGTTGGACAAGGCTTTAATGGTATAACTGCTAGTATAGGAAATTTGGCTGCTCAGGGAGACAAAAAGAAAATACGAACAGTTATAAATGAATTGCGTTTACTATGTGTTTGGCTATATGGGTTTGTAGCTATAGGATTTATTACATTATCGAATGATTTTGTAAGGATATGGCTAGGAAATGATTTTGTTTTACCTTCATTTGTAGTTTGTGCAATTGTTTTTAGCGTATATATTAATGGTGTACAATATCCGGCATATGTTTTTCGTACAACGCAGGGATTATTTGTTCAAAGTAAATGGATACCACTTATTGCTGCTTTGTTAAATGTTATTTTATCAATTTGGTGGGGAAAGTTAATTGGTGTGGCTGGAATATTTGTTGCAACTGGGGTTTCTCGACTTTGTACAACTACATTAGTAGACCCATGGCTAGTTTATAAGAATAATTTTTCAGAAAAACCATATGAATATTATATTCGCTATATATTAGAATCAGTAGGAGTTGTTTTCAACTGTATTATTCAATATATAGTTGTTTCTTCAATTAATATGCGTAACATAAGTGGATTTGTTGTTAAATTTATAGTTGTTGTGATAGGCACAAATTTTATTTTTTTTATTGAATTTGGATGGACGAAAGAGTTTAAAAACTTAATGATGAGAATTATTCATAAAAGATGAGACATAGTTGAGATTAAAAAATTATTGGATTTTTTGAATTAAGATAATATATTCGACTGAAAAATGAGGTATAAATGATGATTTTAAAAAACTTAGATTTTAGAATTAGACATAAAGTATTTGACAGTTTGGTTAAAATAGGAATAACTAAAAAAAGGCCATTGATTGATAAGCCAGGAAAGATAGATTATACATTTTATGGAAAAGAGATTCTTGCAGGACAAGATGGGAATAATTTATGTAGAAAAATACTTGAAGATGAATCACCATGTATGTTGGCGCGAATTGGAACAGTAGAAATGGGACTTATACAAGCCGCACTTGATAAAAGAGTGGGATTGATAAAAAAGATAGGAAAGAGTAGAATAGAATTACTGTGTAATAATGCTGGCTTTTTTCCGAATGATGAGAAATTAATCGAACAATTTATAGATATTTACATAGAAGCTGCAAAAGAAATGGATATATTTGCAGTGTTCTGTAATCATGGAGAGGATTTTTTCTCAAAAAATTATGCTCCTAATGCAAAACTTGTACAGTTTACAACTTTTGAACCATTTTATTTTAAAAAACCTTGGTCTGGTGCACTTGCAGGAAAAAAAGTGTTGGTTATACATCCTTTTGAAGAAAGTATTAAATATCAATATAAAAGAAGAAAACTATTGTTCGACGATCCTGAAGTATTACCAGATTTTGAATTAAAAACATTAAGAGCAGTTCAGTCTATCGGAGATAATACAGAGGGGTTTAAAGATTGGTTTAGTGCGCTAAAATATATGGAGCAAAAAATTAAAATAATTGATTTTGACATAGCACTTATTGGTTGTGGAGCATATGCATTTCCTTTAGCTGCTTATATCAAAAAATTAGGAAAAAAAAGTATTGTAACAGCAGGTGCTACACAGTTATTATTTGGAATAAAAGGAGCAAGATGGGATAATGCAGAAACACCCGTTCCGTATAATGATAATTGGATACGTCCAAAAGAATCAGAAAGACCTAAGGGCGCACAAAGTGTCGAAGATGGATGCTATTGGTAATATTAAGTAGAGAATGGCGGTATAATACACTCATAAATTGAATATTAAGGTGCAGTAGTTTTGAATAGTTGTGGCACATAGAAACCAGTCATATGTTTGGCAGATTTCTTATAGATGATTAGTTATATTTTTATGAAATCGTGTTTGAAAATATTGGGAATATTTGAAAGCGGATTATAAGATAAGGAGTGGTTTGATTGCATGATTGTACAGGGAAAAATATATTAAATAATTTTAAGAAAATATTAGGACAGTATTGTGCTATCAATCAATTTATTGAATTATCAAAAAGATGTTTTGTTTTAGATCATGAAGAAGACATGAAAAACAGAGAAAATTTTATTGATCTTGCTACATACCATTCAATAACTTTGACAGATTATAACGCGGAAAATATGATTAATGCTATCTCAAGAAGTTATATTGTTAATGTTAATTTGTGCTTTGAAACATTCTTGAAAGATGCTTGTACTCAAGTAAGAAAGTATGGGAAGCGAAGATACCAAGATAAATCACAGGATGAATCATGGCTGAAATGCGCTACGAATAATATAATATTGAATGATTTGCCAGAAGATAAAAAGAAAATATATGATTTATGTGAATATTATCGATTGATTAGAAATTCAGCAGTACATGATCTGTGTGCTGTTGATGACCACACAAAAGAATATAAAGGACTGAAAAAATATAATTTCAAGGTAGATGCTAAATTTACAAGATTGTCGGCACCAAATGAATACAATAATATTTCGTTTGATGATTTTATAATATTTGCTCGTTCATGCGTTGAGTTCGCTACATATCTTTTTGATCATATTTCATATGATTATGAAAAAATTATATTAGATGCACCAATTTTACAGAAAAATGCATGGAAAAAATATACTAGAGAACGATGCGAAAAAGCTATTTTTGCGTATATAAATACTTTATTTGAATATTACGGTGCGGCAGAGCCGCCAGTCCGGTGTGGCGAGAGCCACCTGTCC
>ERZ857785.1794-NODE-1794-length-21599-cov-3.117620_pt1 | contig 21599 bp, 9 predicted proteins | sample MGYA00519763_ERZ857785 | MGnify/ENA primary metagenome ERZ857785 (study PRJEB31778, sample SAMEA3449365) | human gut metagenome | biome: human gut; feature: human-associated habitat; material: faeces | place: United Kingdom | collected 2010/2012 ...
ATAAGGGTGTGGAATTTTCGATGAGCGCCGTTCTGCTGGATACGAAGAAATACGGTTTGAACTTTACGTTCAATCTGGCATATAACCGCAATAAGATTGATAAACTGACTACGGATACTCCATGGCAGAGCAGCAACTGGGCGGGAAGTACGATTTCCAAGTATGAGGATTTCCGTGTAGAAGAAGGTGGCCGTTTAGGTGAAGTATGGGGATTCAAAACTAACGGATATTATACGGTGTACGACCCTGTTTCCAATCCCAATGGTGATCTGATTTGGGGTGACGGTGAATGGACATTGCGTGACGGACTGAAAGATAATAGTCAGACCATTACCGGCGGTGCTTACTCTCCAGGAGGATTGAAACTCCAGTGCGATGAAAACGGTAACCCCATCAAACAACGGTTAGGTAATACTGTGGCTCCTTTGACAGGTGGTTTTGGCTTTAACGGTAATGTCGGTAATTTCGATTTCAATCTGTTCTTCAACTACTCGTTGGGAAATGTAATTATCAATGGTACAAAGTTGGCTTCTTCGTTCCGTTCCGGCTCAAGGACAGGTTATAATTTGAATAACGACTTTGCATTGGGTAACCGTTACACGTGGATTGACCCGGAAACAGGTTTGAATCTTGCCAGCAGCAGTAGCGCTGTACTCGAAACGTACGGTTCTATGACTGAGGCCGGACTGCGTTTGAACCAACTCAATCGTAACGCTTCAATCTTCCACCCGGCTGCGGTTACGACTATGCAGTTGATAGATTATGCTGTGGAAGATGCTTCTTTCTTACGTATCAACAATATTACCGTGGGTTATACACTCCCCAAAACTTGGGTGAAGAAAGCGTTCCTGCAGAATGTACGTATATATCTGACCGGATATAACTTGTTCTGCTGGACCAACTATACCGGTGCAGACCCTGAGGTCGATACCAGCAGTAAGCGCAATGCGCTGACACCGGGTGTCGATTATGCGGCTTATCCGAAAAGCCGTTCGTTTGTCGGTGGTATCAATATTACGTTCTAACTCTAAATATATAAATGTATATGAAAGCAATCTATAAAACCTTGATATTGTCGGCGGGAGTCATTTATTTTACTTCTTGCTCTGATTTCCTTGACCAAAGTTCACCGTCAGAGATGAATGATGAAACGGTGTTTAATAATACGTATTATACTAATCTCGCTTTGAATAAGGTGTATGGCGATTTGACACAGGACCAGACCTATTCGAGCTTTCTCCCTATTGTTTGCGGACTGAATACGGACTGCGAATTGGTGGACGGTTTAGGGGTGGATGCAAGCAATACGTCGAATGAGCGTGGATGTATGAACTATAATTGCAGTCCCGGTTGGTCGAGACTGGCAAATGTGTGGGATGCCATGTATAAGCTGATAGAGAATACCAATTTGGTGATTGAAGGCGTAGAGGCAAGTCCTTTGCTGAATCCCTCGGAAGATACGAGTGAAGCGCGGGCTCTTAAGAAAACAATGTTGTGCTATCGTGCTGAAGCGAAAACATTGCGTGCAATGGTTTATCTCGATTTGATACGTTTGTTCGGTGATATTCCTTTTAAGATGGAGCGTTCTCAATCGGATTTGAGCAATGCTTATCTTGGCAAGACAGACCGTGATGAGATTATGGACTCGTTGATTACAGATTTGGAAGAGATTATCCCGGACCTTCCGTGGGCAGGTGAGGACGGATATACTACGGAACACGTTACACGCGGATACGCTCACGGATTATTGGCCAATATCGCGCTGACGCGTGCCGGCTTTGCTATCCGGGAGAAAGCGAAAGAGGGGTATATTGAAGGAGAGAACAGCGATCCTGTCTATCCGACCCAACGTTGTGACGACGAGACGCGTGCCAAAATGTACAAGTTGGCGGAGCAACATCTGGCTGCTGTCATCAACTCCATGAAGCACTCCCTGACCACTTCGGTAGAGGAGTATTGGCGACAAATGAATGTGTGTGAGTTGCAGACCGTACAACCGGAAAACTTGTTTGAAATCCCGATGATGCTGAATAAAAGCGGTGAGTTGGGATATACGGTAGGTTTCCGTGTAAGCGGAGCAAGCAGCTACTTCGGGCTGAAAGGTAATTCTTCCGGCAAGCTGAAATTGACGGCTCCTTATTTCTGGTCGTTTGACCACAGTGGAAAAGATACGCGGCGTAATATTACCTGCGCACTGTCGGAGTTTTCTACAGATAAAGATACGAAGGCGTTTCGTGAAACCCTTTCCGGTAACAAGCCGTTCTCTATCTACTGCGGCAAGTGGGATTACCGCATGATGGCGGGTAATACGTCATGGCTGGAAGCCGTACGTGCGGGAGATGCGTCCGCCAAGATTTGTTCGGGTATCAATGTGGTGAAGATGCGTTATCCGCATGTTTTGCTTATGTATGCAGAAGCGGTTTATGAAAATTACAAGACGGAATCGGCTCAAGGAGTGGATGCGGATGGAAATGTATGTGTGATGACTGCTAAAGATGCCCTGCTAGCTGTTCATAAACGGGCTTATGCCGATGCGGACAAGGCTGTTGGAGAAGCTTTCATTGAGAAGGTTATTGCCGATAAAGGTTTCATGGGTGCCATTATGGACGAGAATGCATGGGAGCTTGCCGGTGAAGGTGTACGTAAATTCGACTTGATTCGTTGGAACGAACTCAGTAACAAAATCGATGAGTTCAAAGAGGCTTATAAGGAATGTGTAAATCTTGCCGACCAGGCGGGGGGCTATCCTTCAAAGGTATATTACAAGTACAAAACCACTGCCGTATATGCCGACCAGGAGATAGACATGAATAGTATCAATTGGTATGAAAAACCGTCGAGTACAAGTGGCTTCGAGAGTAAGGATTTCTGGGGTAAGGAATTGAATGACAGTAAGGGACAGGAACAGTTGACGATTAACCTGCCGAGCATTTCATCCGGTTTGAACAAGGAGGTGAAGAACCGCTATTTATTGCCCATCGCTTCTACTACCATTTCTACATCGAATGGAAATTTGTATAACTCTTATGGCTACGCCAACTAATTTGCAGAACCTATAACAATGAGAAACATTATGAGAGATTTTAGATATATTATCGGTTTGGGAGCATTGCTGCTCTCGGCCGTTCTTAGTACGAGTTCTTGTACTGACGGCAATGATTGGGAGGCGGATTCGGCTTATGCTCGTCTTTTCGGTACGAAGACGTCCAGTTTCACGGTTACTCCCGCGGAAGATATTGCGCAGGCTGAAGTTTCTTGGCAAGGTACTCCGGAAACGAAAAATTATATTATAGAAATCAGTACTGCTCTTTTGACGGACGAAGTGGAGCCGGGAACCTCTGAGGGGAGTATTGTTTTCGGTAATGGGGATGAGCAGATAACGAAGACTGCTTATACGCTAAAGGAATTGAGCCCGAATACGGAATATTATGCACGTATCAAGTCGGTGAACGGAGATAAAGAGTCCAATTGGGTTTATCTGGAAGATGGGACTTTTAAGACTTGTAAAGAAGAACAAGTATTGGTGACTCCTTCCACCGATAACGGTGACATTGAAGAAAAATCCATCCGTATCTCTTGGCAACCTTGCAAAGTTGACCGTATCCGTATTTATACGGAAGACGCTTCTTATGATGAAACTATTGAACTTTCGGAAGCTGATATAGCGTTTGGTTCGTGTATTATTTCCGGCCTTACCCAAGGAACGCGCTATACGGTTGAAATCTATAATGGAGAGACAATGCGCGGAAGCATTGAAGTAATGACCGGTGAAGGCGAGATGTTGCCGATTACAATCGGTAATGTCCAAACAAACAGCGCTACTCTTGGCTGGAATTATGTTGGCAATGTCAGAGCCAATGCATATACTCTGGTGGAAGGTACGGAATATTCTACTGCCAATCCGATTTCCTTTGATGGCAACAGCGGCCTTATGCTGAATAGTCTCAATGATTATACTACTTATACATTTGCTTTGCTGAACGGTACGGCTGTGATGGGATATAAGACATTTACAACAAAACGCGCTATTCCTGCCGGGTACGCGGTGATTGAGATAGGTTCAGAGGATGACTTTATCACTGAAGTAACAAAGAGTATCACTCGAAATACGGTATTTAAGCTGGCTTCCAATGCTGATTTTACATTGAAGAAAATGAAGGATGATGGCAGGGTGGATGATATAAAGATACCGAGTACTTCCGGTATAAATGTAATTGTTTGGGGTGAGGAAAGTGATGATAGTAAAGCTGTGTTGAGGTTGGCCAGTGCATTGGGAATCAAGGGAAGTTTCCATACGATAGAGTTCTTTAATTTGGAGATTACTACTACTGTCGAGAACGCCGATGGTCGTATATTTAATATTCAGGATGATTCCAACACATTCACGGAAATGAAGATAGAAGCCTGTGATATTTTAGACGGACAAGTCTTGTTTAGAGTGAAACATGGAGAAGGTAAGCCTAGCTTAGGTATACTGACAATTAGTAATTGTATAGTCGGCAATTTTACAAAGGATGGAAGCTTGCTTAATCTGACGGAGGATAAGAGTGGTACATTGACGAATATCAATATTAAGAATTCTACTATTTTTAATATGGCAGGTAACGTTATTCGCTCAAAAATAGTTCCCCGTACATTTAATATTGAAGGATGTACTTTTTATGAAGCTCCGAATAGTGATGGTAAGGCGTTTACAAATGATGAGAAATTAGGTTCTGCGTTGAAGGTTACCAATACATTGTTTGGTGGTAAGATTGCCGCAGATTCGGGATTTAGGGATGGCAATGCAGTAACAGCCGAGAATGTTTATTCCGCCAGTGACTTTACTTACGGTAAAAACGGGTGGCCTGCTTCTTCCACAGTTATGAACATTGATAAAACCAGTGCGGAGCTATTCCCGAATGCAGCGGCTGGAGACTTTACCGTAGCTCCGAAAGATTATAAGAAATTCGGTGACCCGCGTTGGAATAATTAAAATCAGAATCAAATAATAAAGATAGAATTATGAAAATAAAATATTTGTTGAGTTGCAGCCTTTTGGCGGGAAGTGCATTGTTTGCGTCATGTACTTCCATTGAGCCCAAATTGGATAATGATTATAAGCCTCTCCTTCCGGAAGAAATTCCGGAAGGTACCATTACCCAGTTGAATTACGGTGAGCTACGTGCTTTTCCCGGAGCTGAAGGACATGGACGTGACGTTACAGGCGGACGTGGTGGTAAAGTCTACCATGTAACGTCATTGGAAGATGGCGGTGACGGTGACCAGGGTACATTCCGCTGGGCGGTCCGCCAAAGCGGTGCGCGTACTATCGTGTTCGATGTAGCGGGTACTATCCACTTGAAAAAAGCGTTGAAGATAGAAGCTGATAACATAACCATTGCCGGACAGACCTCACCGGGTGGAATCTGTATAGCGGATCAAGCCTTTACCATTGCCGCTAATAATGTTATTATACGCTTCATGCGTTTCCGTCCGGGTAACCCGGCGGATGATGTGGACGGTCTTGGCGGTATGGATAGAAAGAACATCATCGTAGACCACTGTTCTGTAAGCTGGAGTTCGGATGAGACTCTTTCGGTTTACGGTATGGAGAACTCTACTGTACAGTGGTGCATTGCTTCGCAGGCTCTTTACTTCACACAGGCAAAGGATGGTAAAGCGCATGGCTTTGCCGGTAACTGGGGTGGGCACAATGCCACTTATCACCATAATCTGATAGCACACTGTGACAGCCGTACACCGCGTCTTGGCCCTCGTCCCTCTACTTTGGAATTAGGCGAACAGGTTGATATACGTAACAATGTTTTCTACAACTGGGGTGGCGAAGGATGTTACGGTGGTGAAACACAGCATGCCAATCTGGTGAACAATTATTATAAGCCGGGACCTACCACTGACTTGTTAAAAGACAGAAGATGTTATCGTATCGCACGCATTGGCATTTACGGTCAGAATTATGATAACGGTGAGGGATTCGAGCCTTTTAAAGGAATATGGGGACGATTCTATATTGACGGCAATTATATGTTCGGCAATGCGGATGTGACTGCTGATAACTGGACAGACGGTGTTTATGCACAACAGGAAGACAATGACGGTAATGATTATACTTGGGAGTCCGAGGGTAAATCGGTCATCAATAACGGCAGCCAGGTAGTAGATGTTAAAGGAGTTACCACCCATACGGCTGAGACAGCCTACGATCAGGTATTGAAGTATGTAGGTGCTTGTAACTATCGGGACACTTATGACAAATTCATCATGGATGAAGTAGCTGAGCGTAAGGCAACGTGCAATATTCAAGGGAGTAACCATAAGTTGGGTTATATTAACCATCCAAGTGAGCTGGTAGGTATTGTAGAAGGAGTGGATGAAAATGGCTATCCTGTATTGGTGCAGGTGGCGGATAACGATTTGACCGATACCGACGGTGACGGTATTCCCGATTATTGGGAAACTCAGTACGGATTGAACAAGGATTATGCTGCCGATGGCAATTTAAAGACTGTTGATGAAAATGGTGAATATACCAATCTGGAAATGTATCTGAACAGTTTGGTACAAGACATTATGGATAAGTGTCGCGAGGGCGGCACGGTAGTCGAGTAATGGTTGTACCGGATGAACGACACGGAATATTTATTAATATCAAAATAACGGATAGTACTATGAAACTTTTTAAACTATTTACTTTAATGGCGGCCGGAACAATGATTACGGCTTGCAATAACGAGATTGAGAATCTTTCCCGAAATGCGGATAACCGAGTGATGTCTTTGCAGACAGCCGGGAAAGCGTATACACGTTTCAATGATGTGACTAATACATGGGAAAATACTGATGAAATAGGTGTGTATATGTATGGTGCGGGTGCCGGGAGTACTGATATTCTGAATGGTGCCGAGAACGTCTTGTTTACTACACAGGGCGGAGAAAGCCCTGTGAATTTTACTTCAGAGACCGGTATCCAGATTGCGGGTGAGAATGCCAAGTTTACAGCTTATTATCCGCAAAATGGAGATATTACCGGCGGTATTTATAAAGTTGCATTGGGAAACCAGGCAGAAGGCTATGCTGCTCACGATTTAATGTGGGCTGTGAATGATAATGTAAGTAGTGAGGATGCCAAGAGTTTGTCTATGACGTTCAAGCATCAGTTGGCAAAACTTGCCATTGAGATTACTTCTAATAGTGGTGAGACTGTACAGAGCGTATCTATTCAGGGAATATCTATAAGTGCCGATTTCAATATCGCTACCGGTGAGTTTTCTAATGAAGCAAAAGGTTATATCACCCCCTGCAAGACTGCCGGCAATAAATATAGTGCATTGGTTTTACCTACTAACCCGGCTACAGCTCTCAGTATGATTATTACTACTGATGCAGCAGAGGATAATACGTATGAGTATACTTTCAATTCCGGTACTATTTCTGAATTGAAGGCAGGTTATATATACACTATCAAAATCGGTTTAAGCGAATCCGTATTGGGCAGTGTAGACCAGATAGAAGGCGGTAACTCTCCGTATGAACCGGGTGGTGATGTGAACGGTAATGCTGAAGCTGTGACACCGGAAATACCCGGATATATGGTCGTAGAAGCACCTGCTGATGATGCGGAAGCATTGGCCGGTTGCCTTAATGGAAAACAAGGTCCTATTGCCTTGAAGTTTGTTGCTGGAAATACTTATAAGGCAGATATGATTACCGTACCTGCAGACATTACGGATTTGTTATTGATTGGAAAAGAGGGACAGGCAAAGGTTACGATGAAAGGGCTGAGTGTGCCGGAAAGAACGTTGAATAAACTTACATTCCAAGATTTGGAAATTGAAGGTACTGATGCGAATACGGCAATCTGTGCAGCTGAGTTGAAAGAAGATGCAGAGTTAACAGTAAAAGGCTGTTATATTCATGGCGTGAAAGCTGTTTATGGACGCGGAAAAGACCTGGCGCAAAAACATAGTACTGATTTTTCAAGATTGTCTTCTTTTACTATTGATGATAGCCGAATTTACAATGTCGAATGTGTTTTTGATTATGGTGTGGTACTTGCTGTTACATTAAATAATTCCACACTGTATAACCTCTCACAAATAGCATTTTTCTCTAGTAAGTCTAATGATACTAACGATATAAAGCAATGTGAACCTATTAAAGTTACGAACTGTACATTAGTCGATTTAAAGAAAAATCTTGTTCAGACAGCAGGCGGCTATGGCTATTTGACAAATTATGAGAATAATATATCGATTTTGGCAGGAGATGCTCATATTGCCTATGGAGTAAAAGGAGCTAATAATAGCGCTTATACATTTGTCATCCAGAACAATATTGCAGCGACAGGTTCCGGTATTAAGATTGCTGATTTTACCAATAATGGAGCAATAGATGATACAAAGTCTAGAGCTGAAATTTTCCCTAATGAAGATGCGGGGGACGGTGGTAAGAACTTTACCCCTGCTGATGGTATCACTATCGGTGATCCGCGTTGGAAGAAATAACTAAAATCAACAAGCAGTTATTGATATGAAATTTACATCTTATATATACACCCTTTTAGGTGTTCTTTGCCTTTATGCATGTTCTGATGAAGACAACAACGGAGTAGCTTCATCGGACAGTAACGGCGTGGTGTTCTCCGCTAATATCGGAGAATACCAAACCCGTATCGCGACCGATGGCGGAAGCTGGGCTAAGGGAGACCGTATAGGCACTTATATGTACGCTGCAGGGACGGAGAATTTGATGACATTCTCCAATAATGTTCCGTACACCTGCCAGAATGAGGAGCAACTTGCCACCTTTAAAGCCGATAAACCTTTGATGTTTCCTGCGGATGGGCAGGAAGTTTCTTTCAAAGCATATTATCCTTATGTAGAAAACATCAATGAATATCTTTATCCGTTGGTGTTGGATAATCAGCAACAGGGTACCGCTCCTTATGATTTGATGTATGCCGTATCGGACGGCACACACGCTCGTACCCGCGAAGAGTCTTCTTCGATGGTGCCGCTTAACTTTTCCCATTGTTTGGCGAAGGTTATTTTGAAGCTGACCGATAAAGAGGAAAAACCGCTGCAAGCGGATGGAGAACCGATATTTCAGGGTATGAAAACACATGTGACATTAAACCTGAAGAGTGGAAATCTTTCTGCGCAAACGGCCACCGCACCTATTCAGGCTTTTCTGAATACAGATGAAAACAGTATCGAAGCGATTGTCTTTCCCGGCGAACTGACTGATAACTGTGTGGCCGAATTCTCGATTGACGGCAAAGCTTATAGCTGGATGTTCAAAGATAATACTGCCGGATTGACTTCTCTGGAAGCAGGGTATAAGTATGTCTTTTCTTTGAAAATTCTTACCGAATCGGGTACAATAGACGGTGCGGCGGATGTGGAACAGAGCGGCAGTTCTTCCACTCCGTGGCAGAATGAGACGACCACCGGAATAGCCACAGCTTCCCAATACAAACTTTATCCCTGTGATAAGGGAGCTTTTGCCGATACTGAACTGAAAATTACGTTTACAGGAGAAACGCCTCGGTTAGGCACAAGCGGTTCTATCCGTATTTATCGGGCGGATAACCCTGCGGAACCGATAGATGAAATCCGTATGGATGAACGTCAGGAGCCTATTTCGGAAAATGGCGGTACTAAGTTTAATACCTGGATGGACGTTATCGGTTCGAGCGATCGTAAACTGATTGTGAACTACCATGCTGTAAAAGTGGATGGCAAGGAGGTTATTATTAAACCTCACAGTCGTAAATTGGACTTCGATACCGACTATTTTGTACTTGTAGACAAGGAAGCGATACAGCATGACGGTTTCAAAGGTATCACTACTTCCAAATGGTTTTTCACTACCCGTCCGGAACCGGAAGTGAAAACTACGGTCAGTGTAAGTCATACGGATGCGAATGCGGACTTTTATACTTTGCAAGGCGCCGTGGATTTCTTTACAAGAAATGCAGTAGAAGGTGAAAAGACCATTATGCTGGATGAAGGAAAGTTTGAAGAAATTGTCAATATCCGTAATTTGAGCAACCTTACCGTTAAGGGAGCCGGAGCGGATAAGACCGAGATACAGTCGGACAATAACAACAACTGGAATCCGGGTATCAAAGACGGTTGCGACAGCGGCCTTGCCGATGCTCTGAAACCGGGAATGGATATTCCCTATGTCGACGGACGTAATCAGGGCGGCGGAAGGGCCGGTGTATTGATAGCCGGAAAAGCGGATAAAATTCGTTTTGAGGATGTCGGTATGCGTTGCCTGTATCCTACGAAGACGCAGGCGGAAGTGTTGTGCATTCGTAACAAGAGCGATAATGCCACGGCATTTGTACGCTGCAGATTTTATAGTCAGCAGGATACATTATTGCCGGGTGGCGGTTATAACTGGTTTTATGATTGCTATGTAGAGGGTGATACCGATTTTATCTGGGGAGGAAACTCCGCATGCCTGTTTGAAAGCTGCGAAGTCGAAATGATAACCTCCGGTGGGCGTGGCTTCAATGCGCGTGTTAAGGCAAATAATATCGGTTATGTATTTTCAGAGTGTAGTTTGACCGTTGCGGAGGGAGTGACAAAGTGCCGTTTGTTGGAAGGGTCTGACGGTACCGGAATGGTTGATAATATAACATTTGTCAATACTACGATTGATAAGGAGTTTTTCAGCGGCGGTATTAATTCTGAGGATAAGTCGATGGTTCCTATTGCAGGTTATGATGATATTCGATATAATGATGGAAATAACGTTGTATCACTCGGTGAAGACACCGGCATCAAAGACGGTTGTAAAATGTATAACTGTACGTACTATGATGGCGGAAATAAGAAGTCTGTACAGGACAGCAGTGTTAATGGAGCAGATAGAATACATACGCTTACCCTTGAAGAGTACAATCGATACTTTAAAGACCGCTCTACCGTTTTAGGTGGTTACGCAGACACAACATGGTTCACTGAATAGTTTGCCGACACTTGTTCCTACTCTCTTCCCAGCAGTGATTTACTATTATAAGCCTTTTAATAGCATATTAAAAGGCTTATAATAGTACATTAAAAGGCTTTTAATCATATCTCACTCGTAATGCCTGTCCGATATCACGGTTATGGCTGCTTCTTTTCTTTGTATTCCGAAGGGGTTACCCCTACAATCTTCTTGAAACAACGACTGAAGTATTTCGGGTCATTGAATCCCGTCATATAAGCAATCTGCGAAATATTATATTCACCGCTGTCGAATAACTGTGCCGCTCGTTTGATGCGTATCTGGCATATGAAATTCACAGGCGACAGTCCTACTATTGATTTTAGCTTCTGATAGAAGATAGTTCGGCTCAACAGGAGTTTTTCTGCGAATTGTTCGATGGTCAGATCCGGATTGTCCATCTGTTCTTCCATGAACTCCATAACCTTTTCCATAAACAGTTTGTCGTGCGGGGTTATTTGCGGCTGTGACGGTTCCGGAATGTCATCCGATAAAGCTACGTCCTTGCCTGCGGTTAGCTTGGCCATGTACATCTCTTGCAGTTCCTTGCGCTGGCGTAAAAGAGAGGTGATACGGATTTTCAGGTAAGTGGAACTGAAAGGTTTGGTGATGTAATCGTCGACTCCGTGTTCCAATCCGGCGATACGGTCGTCCAAAGAAGCCTTGGCGGACAACACGATGATAGGAATGTGGCAGATATTATTGTTTGCCTTAATCTGCCCTATCATCTCCAGACCATCCATTATCGGCATCATAACGTCGCTGATAATGAGGTCCGGCACATTGTCGATGGCACGTTGCAATCCTTCCTTTCCATTGGAAGCGGTTATCACATTATAGCTGCCGGACAGACTGCTCTTGAGGAAATGCCTTAATTCATTGTTATCCTCCACCACTAATATGGAATTACAGTCGGAATCAGTCATCTCCGTTTCTTCCATGTATGCGTTTTCTCCGTCTAAGCCGTTGGCTGCGGAAACGGTTTCCTGTTTGTCGTCATCCAATATGAGCTCGGCTTGCATGTCTTCTTCGAACACTTTCTGTTGCAGGGGTAAGGTTACGGTGAAAGTACTGCCGACGCCGGGCTGGCTGCTTACCTGAATGCTTCCGTGGTGCATTTCCACCATTTCCTTTGCCAATGACAGGCCGATACCGGAAGAGGGTTGTAGAATGTTCTGTTTCACCAAAGACTCGAAACGTTGGAATAACACACGCTGCTTGTCGGGCACGATGCCTATTCCCTCGTCTTTCACTTCTATATCGACCGATTCTTCTTTCGGGATAACCTTTATGGTAATCGCTTTGCTGGGAGGCGTATATTTGAATGCATTGGATAGCAGATTAAAGAATATTTTTTCAAATTTGTCCTTATCTACCCATCCGTAAACAGACTGTACAGGTGTCACCAGCCGGTAATCCATATTTTTCTCTTTGGCGATTAGTTTGAAGTTGTCCATTGATTTCCGTAACAATGAAATCAAGTCTTTCTTTTCTACCAACAGCTTCATTTTCTGGTTTTGTATCTTACGGAAATCCAGTATTTGGTTCATCAGGTGAAGCATGTGCTCGGTGTTTTGATGCACTACGGTAAGATATTCGCGCGCGGTGGGCGAGAGCGGTTCATTCTCCAGTACTTCTGCGACGGGACTGCTGATTAGGGTTAAAGGTGTGCGCAGCTCATGAGAGATGTCGGTGAAGAAACGCAGTTTGATGTCGGTGAGCTGTTTTTCCATATCTACCCGGTGACGCAGGCGGTATATGTAGAATAGCACATAAACAATTGTTGCCGTGAAAAGGATGAATAGCATGGAATAGAACACCCATGCCCAGTAAGTTTCCCAGAAAGTGGGGAGCACTCGTACGGGAAGGGAATATATGTTGTCCGTCCATACACCGTCGCTATTGGTGGATTTGACCTGGAGACGGTATTCTCCGGCCGGTAGGTTGATGTAGCTTGCCGAACGGTTGTTACCGGCTTCATTCCACTCTTTCTCCAATCCTTCCAGACGATAAGCATATTGAATGTGCTCGGGAGCGACATAATCAAGGGCGGCAAACTGAAAAGTGACGTTTCTTTGCGATGCTTTTAACTCCAGCTCGGCCAGATTGTCAATCGACTGCTCAACCGGATGCCCCTGTATCCTGAGGTTGGTAAAGATGATTGGCGGTACATAACTGCTTTTTTTCATCTTGTCGGGCATTACCTCCAAGAAACCTTTATCGGTTCCTAAAACAATTTGGTGACGGGCGTTTATTACGGGTAAGGCTTCCGAGAAATTGAAGTCTTGATAAGTTGAATTTAGCTGATAGTTCTCGAACGTTTCTTTATCAGGGTTGAACTTGGACAATGCTATCTCGGACACGAACCATAGCTGACCGGAGTTATCTTCTATCATGGAAAGCATTAAATCCGAAGCCAATCCGTCCTTCTTGTCATATCCTTTGAATTGGATATCCTCTCCAAGCAGTGGTCCGGATATGATTTTATTGACTCCTCCGGTAAAGCTCATTACGTACGTCGTATTATGCCTGTCTGTGTAAATCTGCATAATATCGTTTGCGTTCAGACTGTGAGTATCACCCGTCCGGTGATTGTTCCTGTAAAATTTGATTTCTTCGGGACGCTTGAAGTCGCTCGCAAACGTAATTAATCCGCTGGTGGTTCCTACAAAAATAACTCCTTCGGGGCCGCCTGCGATGTTACGTATTTTTGTTCCGTAGGTTGTGGGGTAATTTTTCAGTTCGTTATTGCAGTTGATAAATTGTATCTCTCCATTTCCGGTTTGTTTTATCAGGTTCAGTCCGCCGCCGAAACATCCTACCCAGATACGTTTACGGGTGTCCTGAAAAATGGTGTAAACGTCGTTGCCGCTAATGCTGTAAGGCTCTTCGGGGTTGTACTGATAGTGATGAACGGAGTATTTGCCAGTATCTTGTTTTTTTAGCAAATAGAGACCGGAACCTTTGCTTCCCATCCATATGTTGTGCTCCTGGTCTTCCATGAAATCATAGATATCTTCAAAAAAATGCGCCTGTTCCTTAATGATATCGCCTTGTTTGGAAAGATAGCCTTCCAAGTTCCCGTCGGGAGCATATATGCGGACATGGTTTGATTTTGATGCGCTCCAGAGCCGCCCGCCGCTGTCGCGCAGGAAAGCGCGTGTTTCGGCTTCATGATCGGTTTGATTGAAATGGAAACTTTGCGGTGAGAAACTTAATTTGTAGACGCCGCGCGCACTGGCCATCCAGGCATTGCCCTGATTGTCGATGGTGTGAACTCGGACTAACGGGCTGAAGATGGATTTGGGATGATTTATATCTATTACCAATGGTTTGAGTTTCTTTTCTTTTCTGTCATAATAGGAGAAATTTCCTTCGGTGGGTAACATCCATAAGGTGTTTGTGTTGTCTTCAAAGATTATTTTACGGCTTTTGCGTTCATGTTTAACCAACTCGTCCCGGGGAGTAACCAGATGCTCTTTTTCATTGGCGGCCATGTTGAGGCGGATAATGCCCGGCGTATTCGAGAATACCCAGATATCTCCATGCCGGTCTTGGTAGACGGATTCTACGTAGTTGGAGTGTTGAGTGGGAGTTTGGATGTTTATCTGACGGAACTTGTTGTTGCCGGGGGTATAGAGTATGAGTCCGTTATCTGTTGCCAATGCCAGCGTATCTTTTCCGATGATTGTCAGATTGGCGATGTTCCGGTACGGATAGGGGACATCTATGAATTTCAGTTGGCGGGTTTTGAAATCATAGCCGGCCAGTTTGCCGTGTTCGGCGGCAAGATAGATGTTTTCTTTCCATTGGATGATGTGACGGAACGGGAAGTCTGTGTCCAATGTCTTTTTCCCGACGATAGTGATGCCTTTGTCGGTCAGTACCCATTCGTCTTCTTCGGAGTCCTGAAAGACCGTATAGACTTGATTGCCTTTCAGGTTGCCATTGAAGATGGAATAAGGTGAGATGCCTTTTCCGTCCTTGCACTGTTGCTCGTCGGCACGGTAAGTATATCCGTCTTTACAAAGTATCCAGGCAATTCCCTTTTTCAGCGAGAGAATACGTATGACATGGTTCGAATGATTGAGAGACCGGGTAAGCGGTTGGAGGACGTCTATGAATTTCTCGGTTTTGACATCGAACAGGCATGCTTGTCCGTCATACGTAGTACACCAGATATCGCCGTATTTACTTTCTACAATGTTGCCTATACGGTTACTTTCGAAAGAGTAGGTCGTTTCTTGGAATATTTTGTAGTTTTTGAACGTGTAACCGTCAAACTTGTTTATCCCATTCCAGGTACTGAACCACATAAGCCCTTTTTGGTCTTGCAGAATACTCATCACGTTGCCTTGTGCAAGGCCGTTACTGACTGAAAAGTATTTAATCTGGCATACCGGTTGGGAAACAACGGATAACACGACTGACAGAAAGAAGAAGAAAAAGCTAAGCCGCTTCATAGTCATTATTTTAAAGTTTAAGCAAAAATAATGAAATGCGTTCAGAAGAAAAACAGAAGGGTGGATTTTACATAAAAAATCCACCCTTTCCCTTATTTTGTCCTCTATCTTACTATGCTGCGCCTTACTTGATAGCTTTGATAAACGCTCTTCTACGCTTATGCTGTTCGGTCTTGAAGTATTCCCATTGTGCCTGTACCTTACCGTTCAGTTCCAGTTCCGGATTGCTTTCCGCAAACACGAAGCCCAATTTCTGATAGACAGGGATTAAATCGGAGAATAGCAATGCGTTTACGCCCTTGTTCTGATACTCGGGCTTCACGGCTACCAGCAGCAAATCCAGCATTTTGGCGCGACGTTTCATAAACAGGGCTTTCAGCAGGTGATACCAACCGAAGGGCAGCAGACGTCCATGAGACTTCTGCAAAGCTTCTGACAGGGAAGGCATGGAGATGCCTACCGCCACCAGTTTGTCTTCGGCATCTGTAACCAGCGTCACCATACGAAGGTCCAGAATAGGCAGATACATTTTTACGTATTGATCAATCTGGCGTTGTGACAAGGCGGAATAGCCATACAGCGGACTGTATGCTTCATTCATCAGTTCAAAAATAGCCTGTCCGTAGTCGCGGGCAATCTTCTTGGCGGAAGAATACTTTTTGATTTTGAGGTTATATTTGCGCTGGATGAGTTCTGAAATGCGCTTATGCTTGTCGGGTATGGCATCCGGAATATAAATCTTGTATTCTACCCAGTCGGCGTCTTTCTCGAAGCCCATGCGTTCCATGTGTTGCGGGTAGTAGGGGTAGTTATAAGTGGTTGCCATTGTGCTGAGCTGGTCGTAACCTTCGATAAGCATACCTTCCGCATCAAAATCGGTAAAGCCTAACGGACCCTGTATGTGGGTCATACCCCGCTCTTTACCCCACTCCTCGACGGTACGTATAAGGGCTTCTGATACTTCGGGGTCGTCGATAAAGTCAATCCAGCCGAAACGTACTTCTTTCTTATTCCAGGTCTGATTGGCTTTATTGTTGACAATGGCTGCTACGCGTCCTACGATTCTATCATCCTTATAAGCAAGAAAATAGTCGGCTTCGCAAAACTCGAAAGCGGCGTTTTTCTTCTTGTTGAAGGTGTTGAGCATATCATCGTAGAGGTCGGGTACTGAATACGGATTGTTTTTGTATAGTTTGTAATTGAAGCGGATAAACTGTTTCAGCTCCTTTTTCGTAGAGACCTTTTTAATTGTAATTGCCATAGTTGTATGTTGTTATGAGTGGGCAAAGATACATGAAAATCTTTAAACTACGCTGCCTTACAGGCTATAAATGAGGAATGCCGTATATGCAATGTAGCAAAGTACCATAATGCTTCCCTCGATACGGGTAATGGTGCGTTTGGCAAAGAACAGTCCGAAGAGCCAAAGCAGAATGCCCGACCCTACCAGTACCCATAAGTCCGAGTTGGTAATGCCCGTCAGGTGTAAAGGTGTGATGGATGCGCTGCAACCTAATACGAAGAATACGTTGAACAGGTTGCTGCCCACTACGTTGCCAATGGCTATTTCCGGGTTCTTCTTCAAGGCTGCTACAATGGATGTGGCGAGCTCGGGCAGTGACGTTCCGCCGGCCACAAGCGTCAGTCCGATAACGGACTCGCTTACTCCCAGACTGCGTGCAATGCCGCTTGCGCCGTCTACGAAGAAGCTGCCGCCGGCAATAAGCGCACCGAGGCCACCCAAAATGTAGAGAGTGGATTTCCAGAGCGGCAATTGCTTGATATTCCCGTCATTACCTGCCGTTTCTTCGGGGGTACGCGAGGCAATGGCAAAAGTGTAACTCAGAAAGATGGCGAAGAAACAGAGTAACAGCAGTCCGTCGGTAATGCTGAGGATGTTGGCTTCGTCTCCATTCAGAAATACGTCGTTGGCACAAACCAGCAAAGCTATGGAAGAGAGGATGCACAAAGGAATTTCTTTTTGCAGCGTATTCCGGGTCACGGCAATCGGGGCGAACAGTGCGGTACAGCCTACAATCATCAGTGTATTGAAAATGTTGCTTCCTACGACATTGCCGATAGCTATATCCGCACTTCCTTTCAAGGCGGAAGATACGCTGACCGTCAGTTCCGGGGCAGACGTTCCGAAAGCGACGATTGTCAGTCCGATAACGATGTTGGGTATACGGAAACGTTGGGCTACGGACGCAGCTCCGTCCGTCAGTCCGTTGGCACCTAATAGAATGAGGAGAAGTCCTCCTACGAGTAACAGAATGTTCATGGAATCTATTTTTGCGGGCAAAGATAATGTAAAATTCCGATTAAGAGAGTTTAAGAGGGAATCCGTTTTACTTCTGCGGGAATGAAGAATTTGTTTAAACCGATAGCGGAATGGAATGAACAGGTTCATTTTTTATGAAATATGAAAAACATTCTGTATGTTTGACGTTTTATTTAAAGTAACCATATTATAACAACCAATAAAATATTTTGAGATGAGAGGGATTCGCGCCTTGTGGCTGATGCTGATGTTACTGACAGCCGACGGAGTTTCTGCCCAATTGGTAGAGAAAGTGCTTCGCGCCATAGAAGGAGACAGCTTGGCTCCGGTTACAACGATAAAGGCAGACTCGGATTCTGCGGTATCACTGTCGGCAATCAAGCAGGAGTTGGAAGCAGCCCGGCTGAATGAAGCCAACCTGCGTATGGAAATGGAGCAACTGAGGCTTGCCAGCTATGCGGCCGACTCCGTAAAACACTTGCAGCAGAAACAGCGCATCGACTCCCTGCGTAAGGTGACTCCCGGCGTTCCGGTGGTGGTAGAGGGAGATACGCTGTTCTATCTCTATGCCAAGCGTGGCGGCCATACTCCCCAGCAACGTGCCGAGATGGATGCCGCTGCCATATTAGAATTGGGCAAACGCTTTAATCTGCGTCCCGATTCACTGTATATGGAAAGCAGCGATATCGTTACCGACCTTATGTATGACAATAAAGTCATCGCTTCCTTTATCGACCAGGACGGATTGTGGGAGAACTGTACCCGTGACCGGTTGGCTGCCCACAACCGTAAAGTTATTGTCGATAAGTTGAAAGAAATGAAAGATGAGCACGGTCTGTGGCAGTTGGGCAAGCGTATCCTGTATTTTGTCTTGGTGCTTGTAGGGCAATATTTCCTTTTCAGACTTACCATCTGGCTGTTTAAGAAACTGAAAGTGCGGATACAGAGGTTGAAAGATACTAAATTAAAACCTTTCTCCATTCAGGATTACGAATTACTGGACACGCAGAAACAGGTTAACCTGCTTATTTTCCTCTCGAATCTGCTGCGTTATATCATCATGTTCCTTCAATTACTATTGACGGTTCCGTTGTTGTTTTCCATCTTTCCGCAGACCAAGAGCCTGGCATACCAGCTGTTTTTTTATATTTGGATTCCGGTAAAGAGTATCTTTACTTCGGTTGTGGAGTACATACCCAATCTGTTCACTATCTTTGTGATATGGTATGCGGTGAAGTATTTGGTGCGTTTTGTCCATTACCTTGCCAATGAGGTGAAATCCGAGCGGTTGAAGATACGCGGCTTTTATTCCGATTGGGCTGAACCAACTTTCCACATCATCCGTTTTCTGCTCTATGCTTTTATGATTGCGATGATTTATCCCTACCTGCCCGGTTCCAAGTCCGGAGTATTTCAGGGCATTTCGGTTTTTGTAGGATTGATAGTTTCGCTTGGGTCAAGTACTGTTATCGGGAATATTATTGCCGGTTTGGTGATTACTTATATGCGTCCTTTCAAGTTGGGCGACCGTATTCAGCTGAATGAAACGACGGGTAACGTTATCGAAAAGACTCCGCTTGTCACCCGTATCCGAACGCCGAAGAACGAGGTGGTAACTATTCCGAATTCTTTCATCATGTCCTCGCATACCGTCAATTACAGCACTTCTGCCCGTGAATACGGTTTAATTATTCATTCCGAGGTAAGTATCGGTTATGATATCCCTTGGCGGCAGACGCATCAACTGTTGATAGAGGCTGCACTGAATACGCCCGGTGTGATAGACGATCCGCGTCCTTTTGTGCTGGAAACCTCGCTTAGCGATTGGTATCCGGTGTATCAGGTGAATGCATATATCAAAGAGGCCGACCGTTTGGCGGATATTTATTCTGATTTGCATCAGAATATCCAGGACAAATTTAATGAAGCGGGTATTGAGATTATGTCTCCGCATTATGTGGCTACACGTGATGGAAGCCAGAGTACGATTCCGAAGGACGACTTACGAGAGAAGAAATAATTAATATGCTATAAAACAAAGGCTCATTTACTATTTACTTCTTTCAGGCACGGGATTACACGGAAAAACACGGATAAAATTAAAGGGAACCGTGAAAATCTGCGTAATCCGTGCCTGAAAAGAAAGCATTAAATGTTTTGCCTCTTATAAATGGAACTTATTTCTAAAAAGAATTATTTGCTGCGTGTCACGGTGTGCAGCACATTGCCTTTCTTGTCAATCATGCGCAACTCCAATGTCTTTTTATTGGCGGACACAATGGAAAAACCGGGTTCGGGACTACAAAACACAGTACCTTCAATGGGACTGACTTTACGGCTGAGCGAACCGGCGGAGTTGGTGATGTAATCTATATCGCTGCCCGGTACGCGGACGTGCTGGAAGTTATGGATGTGTCCGCAGATATACATATCTACTTTGTGTTTGCGGAGTATCGGGTCGAGCCGTGATTGCATATCCCGGCGTTCGCTTCCGTCTTTCGGCGTTTCGGCATAAATGGGGTGATGTCCGGCAACGATTACCCAGTCTTCTTTAGCGGTGGTCAGAACAGAATCGATCCATGCGAGCTGTTGTTTGTAATCCTGTTTGCAGGCGTCGGGATAGGTTTCTTTTTCATTGCGGTATTTGTCTATCATCGGAGCGGTATCTACCCATACCACCCGGATAGTCATGCCTTTATCTTCAAAGACTTTGGTATAGTAACGTGCGGGCATCGTCCAGCGGCGGCTGATATTCGAATAATCCAGTACAGCCTGTGTATTGCCGCGATATTCATGGTTGCCCAGCAGGGGGAACCAGTCTATCATCAGTTCGGGATGGCTGTAAATCAATTCGTAATTAGTCATCCATAACGGGTCGCTGACGGACCGTACGCCTTCAAAGTGGTGTACATCGCCCGTAGCGAGTACAAATTCCGGGTCTGTACCGTTTTCCGCCATTACTCCCATGAGTTCGGCAATGGTTTTTTGGTCATAGTAGCCGTTACGTCCCAAGTCGTTGGCTACGTAGAAGTTGAACTTCTTGTCGAATATGGAATAATCGGTGATTTGAGCGATTGCCGGGTTGCCCAGCAAGGTAACGAATAATAAAAGGAATATTTTCTTCATTGTTGTTTCTTGTGTTAGATATTATTGAATGATAGTATAAGGTCAGAAGTTAATCTTTACTCCGGCATTCACCTTTACACCGTAGTATTCGGCTTGCATGGTGCGGTCTTTCGTACCTTGGTAGTAGCGGAGGGGCTGGTTCAGCAGGTTATTGGCTTCGGCGTAGAATGTTGTCTTGATTTTCTTTCCGAAGGTATAGCTCGCGTTGGCATCCATATAATTCACTTTGTCGTAGTAACGGTCGTAGAAGGCGCTTTCACCCATTTCATCAATAAAGTCGGAAGCGAAATTATAGCTTAAACGGATATTTAGTCCGGCTTTCTCGAAATAGAGCGAGGCATTGGCGGTATGTGTCGGTGACCCCGGCATGCTGAGGCCTTCTTCATTCTCGCGGCCTTCGAAGTTGAAATCCTCTACACGGGAGTGTGTATAAGTATAGGTTCCGTAGAAACCGATACACTTCAAGGCAGGGGTGATAAAGCCGAAATCGCGTTGGTAAGAGAGCTCTACACCGAGCAGGTTGGCGTTACCCGCATTCTTGGGTTGCGTGAAGCGAGTATATACATTACCTTGGTATTCGTAGTTGGTACTGATTTGGTCTACGATGAAGTCATCGATTTTCTTGTAGAAAATACCGGCACTGACCAGACCGATGCTACGGAAATAATAGTCGGCGCTCAGGTCGAAGTAAGCAGCCTCGTCCTCCAGATTGTGGATGGTGAAGC
>ERZ857785.1795-NODE-1795-length-21599-cov-3.050269_pt1 | contig 21599 bp, 12 predicted proteins | sample MGYA00519763_ERZ857785 | MGnify/ENA primary metagenome ERZ857785 (study PRJEB31778, sample SAMEA3449365) | human gut metagenome | biome: human gut; feature: human-associated habitat; material: faeces | place: United Kingdom | collected 2010/2012 ...
GCTTATAGGCATAGGGCTTTGATACGCTTAGTTCCTGTGCCACATCATCGGCACGAATGAATTTGTTTTCCATATCATCAGTCCTTTCATTAAATTCTCAAGTTGCCGTTTTCCCCGAATGTCGTTTTTCTATGCCTGCCCCATTTCAGCGGCGTTGCCTTGCTCTTTTCCTTTTCGGAAAGTCCTTGCAAAGTCATATCCCATTCGGACGGTCATTCAGTTGCACTTATTAAGCGTATTTGCTTAATGCTTCTTTATTATACTAAGCATATTTGCTTTTGTCAAGTGGCTTTCAAGAAAATATTAAACTTTTTTGTTTCGTTTTCTCTTGACAATTCCTAAACTTATCTGCTATACTACTTGTAGATACATAAGGCAAGGAGTGAAACACTATGGCTATTGGCGAAAGAATACATTTTTTCCGCATTATGCGGGGTATGACGCAGAAATATCTTGGTACGCTTGTCGGTTTTCCTGAACGGAGTGCCGATGTGCGTCTGGCACAGTATGAAACAGGCTCACGCAAGCCAAAGGCAGACTTAACGGCTGCATTGGCACAGGCACTTGATGTTGCGCCGCAGGCTCTTGATGTTCCCGACATTGACAGCTATATCGGACTTATGCACACCTTATTTACCCTTGAGGACAATTACGGTCTGACCGTCAGCGAAGCAGACGGAGAGATTTGCTTAAAAGTCAACAAAGACAAAGGCAAGGACGCCGCCGAATTACTGAAAATGCTCTATGCTTGGACAAGCTATCTTCCGAGGAAATCAGCAGGGAGGAATATGACCGTTGGCGTTATCACTACCCGAAGTATGACACTACGCAGCTTTGGGCGAAAGTTCCCTCGCAGGAATTAAGCGATGCTATGGTTGAAGCATTCAAAGATAAACTAACCGACTAATAAATAGGAGGATATAATAATGATTTCAAGGCATGATGAAGAAATAATTAGTGAAATTGCTGATTTCAACACACTAACTTTAGTAACCACTGCATATACCCTATACGAAAATCTTTCCACCAAAAAGCCAATATCAAAGCGTCAATTTTATCAAGAATTTGGAGACAATCTTCAAAGTTTCAAAAAAAATATTTGCTGAAGATACTGACGAAAAATAATCTTTGAACGACAAAAACGCCCTTAGCTATGAGTTACTACCCACAGCTAAGGGCGTTATAATATGGATTTTTTACAGTCATACAAGCCGCTTGAAAATCATTCTGCTACCTATAAACCACTTGACAGCGAGAATAATCGCTCTTATATGACTGTTATCAATTTGTTATCAAAAGACCTGTTGGAAGTCCGCAAACCCGCATAAACACTGGATTTCTTCGAACTCTCAACTTATTCGAACTCAATCGTCCCGGTCGGCTTCGGAGTGAAATCATAAAGCACTCGATTTACCCCCGGTACCTCATGTGTGATTCTGTCCACCAAGTGGCACATCAAATCATATGGGATATTTTCCACAGTTGCTGACATCGCATCGGTAGTGTTCACTGCACGAATAATAACCGACCACTCAAAAGCACGTTTTCCGTCCTTAATGCCTGTAGACTTGAAATCAGGTACAACAGTAAAATACTGCCATACTTTTCCTTCAAGACCATTCTTTTCAAACTCCTCACGAAGAATTGCATCAGATTCACGAACTGCTTCCAGTCTGTCGCGGGTAATTGCTCCCGGGCAGCGAACGCCAAGTCCCGGACCAGGGAATGGCTGACGGAATACCATGTTGTCAGGAAGTCCTAACTGCTTACCGACTATACGCACCTCGTCCTTAAACAGAATTTTTACAGGCTCAACAAGTTCAAACTTCATATCTTCAGGAAGTCCGCCGGCATTGTGATGTGCCTTAATGCCTTTCTCACTCTCTAAAATATCAGGCCAGATAGTTCCCTGTGCCAGAAATTCAATTCCATCTAATTTACGTGCTTCCTCGGCAAATACTTCAATGAACTCTCCGCCGATAATCATTCTCTTCTGCTCCGGCTCGGAAATTCCGGCTAATTTGTCTAAGAAACGGTCCGTTGCATCCACATACACAAGATTTGCATTCATCTGGTTGCGGAATACTTCAATTACCTGTTCAGGCTCTCCTTTACGGAGAAGGCCGTGATTTACATGTACGCAAACAAGCTGTTTGCCAATTGCTTTAATCAAAAGCGCTGCTACTACTGATGAATCTACCCCGCCTGATAAAGCGAGTAAAACTTTCTTATCACCTATCTGTTCACGAACTGCTGCCACCTGTTCTTCAATAAATGCATCTGCAAGCTCAGGTGTGGTAATTCTGACCATATCGTCAGGGCGTCTGTCTGCTGCCATTTCTGTACCTCCATCATCTGTATTATTAATCATTTTGATAGTTATAAATATACCATATTGTTTAACTTTTGTATATAAGTTTACGTGCTCCTGTCAGGCATATGTATTGTAATTTGATAAATATACAAAATTCCTATAAGATGTATTTCCTAAATCACATCATTTATTCCGGCTTACTGCTTTACTAATCTTTGCCACCTTTCGTCATTTTTTAAAAATCCAAAACTTTCTTCATCGCAAAAACATTTCAACAGATTTTCTTTCACTTCTGCCATATAGTCCTCTCTTATTTCCTTAAATTCCATATGTTCATAAAATTGTGATTTTCTGAAATCTCCAATTTGTTCCACGCATGAAAGCATTTCTTCCATTATAGTAACAACAGAATCGGTATCTTTCTCCAGAGTTGCAAGTTCTAGTCCGCTTGAAATCTCATAATATTTCCCCATTTCAAAACACCTTGCCAGTTCCTTTTGTTTATCCACAAGTCTGTGCGCTCTTTTTCTATCGTTATCCTGTAATGCAAGCATATACATACCATGCAGTTCCATACTGACTCTCTGATAATCCGAAAATAAAAGTTCTTCATACGCTTTATATGCTTCCTTTACCCGCCCTGTTTCAGCATAAATTTGAGCTTGTTTTCTTTTTCTTTCAGGATTTTGTATAGAAAAATATTCCAGATACTTTTCCGCTTTATCATATTGTTTTTTTCTCATATAAAATCCGACCAAAGAATCAGCCGCCCTAATACGTATTGTTTCGTCATCACTATCCAATACACGAACATACAAAGAACAAAGATAATCGTCATATTCTGCTTTATTTGAAACCTCATGCACTATACGCTGTGCGTCAAAAATAATCGCAATATTCAAGATTAACTCTTCACAATTCGGATATTGTTCCAGCTTTTTCTTCGCCCACAAAAAAGCCTCATCGTATGATTCTTCTTTTAATTTTGAATCCGCTTCACAAACAATCTCGTTTATCTCCTCCGTTGTTAAATCTTCACGAAATGATAGCAACGTATCCAATGAAATATTCAATAATCTGGCAATCGGCGCTAAGAGTGTAATATCCGGATAAGAATTTTCATTTTCCCACTTATTCACTGCCGAAGCAGTTACTCCAAGCCGTCCTGCCATTTCTTCCTGTGTCAGATTTCTGTTTTTTCTGTATTTTCTAATCACTTTCCCTAATGACATATGAGCATCTCCTTGTGTTATTCCTGCATTGGCCTTTGCTCATATAATCATATCAAACAAATACGAAGCCTACAACTGAGCCTCCGTTAAATAAATTTCAATAAAATTGACTATTATTCATATTTTGCCTGAATAAATAACCGGCGTAAATATTCACATCATCTTCACTCGAATTCCACTGTTGCGGGCGGTTTCCCGGTACAGTCATAAAGCACCCTGTTGACACCTTTAACCTCATTTACAATCCTGTTCGTCACCTTGTTAAGCACCTCCCAGGGAAGCTGTGCGGCTTCAGCAGTCATAAAATCAGATGTACATACTGCCCTTAATGCAATCGCATAATCATAAGTTCTGAAATCACCCATTACACCGACAGACCGCATATTAGTTAAAGCAGCATAATACTGGCCAAGGCCCTTATCCACTCCTGCTTTAGCAATCTCTTCACGGTAAATATAATCGGCGTCCTGAACGATACGGACCTTTTCAGGCGTTACCTCGCCAATAATACGGATTCCGAGTCCCGGTCCCGGAAATGGCTGTCTGTCAACAAGATAATCAGGAATTCCAAGTTCTCTTCCGACTTTTCTTACTTCATCTTTAAAAAGCATACGAAGCGGCTCAACTATTTCCTTAAAATCAACAACATCAGGAAGACCCCCTACGTTGTGGTGACTTTTGATTACTGCTGATTTACCAAGTCCGCTTTCAATAACATCCGGGTAAATTGTTCCCTGCACCAGATAGTCAACACTTCCTATTTTCTTTGCCTCTTCTTCAAATATACGTATAAATTCTTCACCGATTATTTTACGTTTTTCCTCAGGCTCAGTTACACCCGCAAGCTTTTTATAGTATCTTTCCTGTGCATTAACGCGGATAAAATTAAGTTCATACGGGCCGTTTGGTCCGAATACTTCTTCTACCTCGTCTCCTTCATTTTTACGCAAAAGTCCATGATCAACAAATACGCATGTAAGCTGCTTACCGACAGCCTTTGAAAGAAGAACCGCCGCAACGGAACTGTCAACGCCGCCCGATAACGCACACAGCACTTTTCCTTTGCCGATTCTTGCACGCAAAGACTTCATTGCCTGTGCGGCAAAACTTGCCATTTTCCATTCACCAGTACAGCCGCACACGTTATATACAAAGCTTCTTAACATTTTAAGACCTTCTCTTGTATGCATTACCTCCGGATGAAACTGTGTTGCGTATAATCCACGCTCAGGACATTCCATAGCTGCTACAGGGCAATTGTCAGTATAGGCAACAATCCTAAAGCCTTCAGGAATCTCTGCAATATAATCTGTATGGCTCATCCAGCACACGGTTGAACCTGTGTCAGAAACTTCTATATCTTTAAATAATACGGAAGAAGTATCAACTGTAACATCAGTATGGCCATACTCGCTTACAGGCGCCGTCTTTACGGTTCCGCCAAGGCTGTATGCCATAAACTGTGAACCGTAACATATTCCGAGTATAGGAATACCAAGATTGTATATCTCATTATCATATCGCGGCGAAGACGAATCGTACACACTGTTAGGGCCTCCGGTAAATATAATTCCTTTCGGATTAAGCTCTTTTATCTCGTCAATTGACATAGTGTACGGTCTAACCTCGCAGTATACGTTACACTCTCTTACACGTCTTGCAATAAGCTGATTATACTGACCTCCGAAATCCAGTACAATTACTAATTCTTTTTCCATATCATCTATATCCTTTCATATGTAAAATCTGTATGACGTCTAAAACCCCTCTGCAGTAACCTCCGGTCTGTATTACATAACTTTTTACCTCTGCAGTTCATCAAGCGTGAGGCTAAATGACTCCAGAAATTCTTCTTCAAATACCGCAATCTCAGAAAGCTGCATTTCGTCAAGCGCCTTCTGAGTTGATTCATGGGCGCTGGTAAATTCAAGATTCCCCATCTTTTCTTCTTTAATACATTTAAGAAGAGCTGAAAGTTTATCCGCAGCCTTTACAAGCTTCCAGATGTATTCATCCTTTTCATTTTTATAAAATAAATCGTTATAATATTCCTGCATATCAGGCGGAAGCATTCTGATAAGCTTGCCTGCCGCAATATCTTCTACTTCTTTATATGCAGATTTGATATCAGTATTAAAATACTTCACCGGGGTAGGCATGTCCCCGGTAATAATCTCTGTTGTATCGTGATACATTCCGATAAGTGCAGCTCTTTCGGTATTAAGGTCATTTCCGAAACGGACGTTACTTATAACCGCAAGCGCATGAGCTATCATTGCAACCTCAAGGGAATGCTCGCTTATATTTTCGCTATCAGAATTACGCATAAGCGACCAACGGCTGATATACTTCATTCTGGCCATCATGGCAAAAAAATGATAATTACTCATTTGTATAATCCTCCTAACATGATATAAGGCATAATAAAAAATGTCAAACTAAGATTTTTTTAAGAAATTCACCTGTATAGCTTCCTTTTGTATTGGCAACATCTTCAGGCGTTCCGGCTGCAATAACCGTTCCTCCCCGGTCTCCGCCTTCAGGTCCAATATCAATTATATAATCGGCTGTCTTAATAACGTCCAGATTATGTTCTATTACTACAACTGTATTACCGCTTTCCGTAAGCCTTTTCAATATATCTATCAGCTTGTGTACATCTGCAAAGTGAAGACCTGTCGTCGGCTCGTCCAATATATATATCGTCTTTCCGGTACTACGTCTGCTGAGCTCTGTGGCAAGCTTTATTCTCTGTGCCTCGCCGCCTGAAAGCTGTGTTGAAGGCTGCCCGAGCTTAATATATGAAAGTCCAACGTCATACAAAGTCTTTATTTTTCTGTAAACAGACGGTATTGGCTCGAAGAAATGCATCGCCTCCTCAACTGTCATATCAAGCACATCGTAAATGCTTTTTCCTTTATATTTGACATCAAGAGTTTCTCTGTTATAACGCTTACCGCCGCAAACTTCACAAGGAACATATATGTCAGGCAGAAAGTTCATCTCAATCTTAATTATTCCGTCACCGGAACATGCCTCGCATCTTCCTCCCTTAACATTAAATGAAAAGCGTCCCTTTTTATAGCTTCGCATTTTAGCGTCAGGCGTTGAAGCAAACAAATCACGTATCATATCAAATACGCCTGTATAAGTCGCAGGATTGGAACGCGGTGTTCTTCCGATAGGCGACTGGTCAATATTTATAACCTTATCAAGCTGTTCTACACCTGTAATATCCTTATGTTTGCCCGGTATTGTACGCGCACGGTTAAGCTTTTTCGCAAGAGATTTGTATAAAATCTCATTTACAAGAGAACTCTTTCCTGAACCGGAAACACCTGTAACACATGTCATAACGCCTGTAGGGAATTTCACATCAATATTCTTAAGATTGTTCTCACTTGCTCCTTTTACCATAATCCATCCCGACGGCTCTTTTCTTTCTTTCGGCACCGGAATAACCTCTCTCCCACTAAGGTACGCTCCGGTTATCGACTCAGGACAACTCATAATGTCTTCCGCCGTTCCGCATGCCACAAGCTCTCCACCGTGCTCACCTGCTCCCGGTCCGATATCAACAATATAATCTGCGGCGCGCATAGTATCTTCATCATGCTCAACTACAATAAGTGTGTTTCCCAGATTTTTAAGATTGTTAAGCGTCTTTAGAAGCTTGTCATTATCCCGCTGATGCAGGCCAATACTAGGCTCATCAAGTATATAAGCAACTCCGACCAGCCCCGAACCAATCTGAGTAGCAAGCCTTATACGCTGTGCTTCACCACCTGAAAGAGTTCCTGCCGACCTTGAAAGAGTAAGGTAATCCAGACCGACATCCATAAGAAAACCTATTCTGGCATTAATCTCTCTGAGAACAAGCTCTCCTATTTTCAACTGCATATCAGTTAAATGAAGCTCATTCATATACTTCTGGAGTTTACGTATAGGAAGCTCCGTTATCTCGGCAATATTTTTATCACCTACAGTAACGCCTAACACTTCCCGCTTAAGTCTTTTTCCGCCGCATTCCCTGCAAGGCGTAATCTTCATGAATTCTTCATATTCCTGCTTAGTAATATCAGATGAAGTCTCTCTGTATCTTCGTTCTACATTCTTTATCAGCCCTTCAAACATCACATCATAGACTCCTACGCCTCTCTGCCCTCTGTAATGCACCTTAACAGTCTTGTCAGCGCCATAAAGTATAACGTCCTTTATTTTTTTACTATAATCACAAAACGGAGTTGACAGGCTGAAATCATACTCCTTTGCCAGAGCATCCATAATACATCTCGTATAGCTTGACGAATCAGTAACAGACTGCCAGCCCATTACGGCTATTGCTCCTTCATCAATACTCATGGTCTGATCAGGAATCAAAAGCTCAGGATCAAATTCCATCTTAAAACCTAAGCCCTTGCAAACCGGGCAGGCGCCGAACGGATTATTAAACGAAAAGCTTCTCGGCTCTATCTCATCTATGCTTATCCCACAATCCGGGCATGAAAAACTTTCGCTGAAATTCTTTCTTTCCCCGTCAACTACATCAACAATCATAAGACCTTCGGCAAGTTTTAGAACATTCTCCATAGAATCTGCAAGTCTCTTTTCTATTCCTTCCTTTATAACAAGCCTGTCCACAACAATCTCTATATTATGCTTTATATTTTTATCGAGGGCAATATCCTCAGACAGCTCGTACATATTACCGTCAATAACAACTCTCACATATCCGCTTTTTCTGGCATTATCCAGCACCTTCGCATGTGTTCCTTTCCGGCCTCGCACTACAGGCGCAAGAAGCTGTATCCTTGTTCTTTCAGGCAGCTTCATAACTTCATCCACCATCTGGTCAACTGACTGCTTTTTTATCTCCTTTCCGCATGACGGACAGTGCGGTATACCGATTCTTGCATATAAAAGTCTGAAATAATCATATATCTCGGTTACGGTTCCGACTGTTGAACGCGGATTTCGATTAGTTGATTTCTGGTCAATTGATATTGCAGGCGATAAACCTTCTATATTATCGACATCAGGCTTATCCATTCGTCCGAGAAACATTCTTGCATATGAAGACAAAGACTCCATGTACCGTCTCTGTCCTTCCGCATATATTGTATCAAATGCAAGAGAAGACTTTCCTGAACCTGAAAGTCCGGTAATAACAACAAATTCATCTCTCGGAATGTCAACATCAACTCCTTTAAGGTTGTGTTCCCTTGCTCCTCTTATACGAATAAAATTATCTTTCACTGTGTAACCCTCCATCTATATCAGCAAGCTGCTTTCTAAGTTCTACAATAGTATCTCTTAGTTCTGCCGCCATTTCAAAATTAAGCTCTGCGGCAGCCTTATGCATACGCTTACTGAAATTATCTATAAGCCTCTTAATCTCTTTTCTGCTCATTGATTCAATATCCTTTTCAAGTTCTTCCTTAACCTTCGGAACTTCTTTTGAAATACGTATAAGGTCACGGACTTCCTTTTTAATGGACTGCGGAGTAATTCCGTGTTCGTCATTATACTTCTTTTGTATCTTGCGTCTTCTGTTAGTCTCCGATATAGCTCTCTCCATCGAATCAGTTATATTATCAGCGTACATTATAACATGCCCGTCAACATTTCTTGCCGCTCTTCCTATCGTCTGTATAAGCGATGTTTCCGACCTTAAAAATCCTTCTTTATCAGCGTCGAGAATTGCCACAAGCGTTATCTCAGGAATATCAAGCCCCTCCCTCAAAAGATTAATTCCGACAAGCACGTCAAATACATCCATACGCATATCCCTTATTATCTCAGAGCGTTCAAGCGTATCAATATCAGAATGTAAATATCTGACTCTTATGCCGTTCTCTGCAAGATATTTGGTAAGCTCCTCTGCCATACGCTTTGTAAGCGTTGTTACCATGACCTTATTATGCTTTTCGGTTTCCTTTGACACTTCACTCAAAAGGTCGTCTATCTGACCCTTAACCGGGCGCACAATCACCTCAGGATCAAGAAGTCCGGTAGGCCTTATTATCTGCTCTGCCCTTAGCATCTCATGCGTGCTCTCATATTCGGACGGAGTTGCAGACACACACATAATCTGATTAATATGCGCCTCAAACTCATCAAAATTAAGAGGCCTGTTGTCAAGCGCGGAAGGCAGCCTGAATCCGTAATCTACAAGAGTAGTCTTCCGTGACCTGTCGCCTGAATACATTCCCCTTATCTGAGGTATCGTCATATGCGACTCATCTACTATTATTAGAAAATCATCCGGAAAATAATCAATAAGCGTATTAGGAGCTTCTCCCGGCGCTGCCCCTGAAAGATACCTTGAGTAGTTCTCTATTCCTGAACAGAACCCTGTCTCACGCATCATTTCTATATCAAAATTAGTCCTCTCCGATATTCTCTGAGCCTCTATAAGTTTATCCTCTGATTTAAAAAATGTAATTCTTTCTGCAAGGTCATCCTCAATATTCTTTATCGCATGAGTCATTTTATCAGGTGCAACTACATAATGTGAAGCAGGAAATATTACCACATGCTCAAGGTCACACTTTACCGCTCCCGTAAGCACATCTATCTCGGAAATTCTGTCAATCTCATCTCCGAAAAATTCAATTCTCACAGCCGTATCCGTAGCCGCTGCCGGATAAATCTCGACTACATCCCCATGAACCCTGAATGTTCCTCTGTGAAAATCTATATCATTTCTCTCATACTGTATATCAACAAGCTTTCTTAAAACATCATCTCTGTCTTTTGTCATTCCCGGGCGCACCGAAAGCGTCATATTCTGATAATCAATCGGACTTCCGAGTCCGTATATACACGAAACGCTGGACACAACAATAACATCTCTGCGCTCGGTAAGAGAAGCTGTCGCCGAATGACGCAGCTTATCTATCTCATCATTTATATCTGAATCCTTTGCAATGTAAGTATCTGTTGAAGGCACATATGCTTCCGGTTGGTAATAATCATAATAGGACACAAAATACTCCACTGCATTCTCCGGGAAGAATTCCTTGAATTCCCCGTACAACTGCGCCGCCAGAGTTTTATTATGAGCAATAATCAGTGTCGGTTTCTGCAGCTTCTGTATAACATTCGCCATTGTAAAGGTCTTACCGGAACCGGTGACACCAAGAAGCGTTTGGCACTGGTTGCCTTCCTTAAAGCCCTTAACCAATGCATCTATCGCCTGCGGCTGGTCGCCGGTAGGGGCAAAGTCTGAGTGTAGTTTAAATTCCATATGGCAGTTTCACCTCTGATTGATATGTGAAGTGATTATAACACAGATATTTTTATTTGTATATAGCAAATCCAAACGTGAGTTCTGTTAATCATAATAATTTAAAGTAATACCTTTTAAAATAATCCTGTACCAAAACCATATATAATCCCAAGTCAATTTTTCTATAGTTTTTATCAATTATTATTATATACGCTGAGCCCGAATAATCTTATAATCATTTTGTATTATAATGAATGGTGGTGCAACACATGAAAAAATTATTATGTAGAATATTAGCTTTTGGAGTGATTGGAATTATGATAACTACCAATGTATATGCCAGCGACTTTTCATATAAAAAAGAATCTTCTGAAATAACTCAGTATATGGATTGTTTTATGCCTATGCCTATAATCGGCAATCTCTCAGATGATTGCTGGGGCGCTGCTGAAGTTGGTCCTCGTGATCAGGATAACGGATTGGAAGACCAAACCATGTCTGACTACTGCTACTGGGATGGAAGCATCATCAAAGATGAACAAAGCGGCAAATACTATATGTTTGCCAGCCGTTGGGCACAAAACGGCGGTCATTGGGGTAGTTCGTACGATGGTAATCTTGGTTGGAGAGGCTCCAAAGCAATACGTGCAGTAAGTGATAATCTGTATGGACCATATATTGATGAAGGTCCGCTTTGGGATGATTATTATGACGGTGTAGGGCACAATGTATTTGCATTTAAACTTAGTGAAAAAGACCCTCTGTATGACGAATACAAATATGCCATTGTCGTTAGTGATGTTGGAAGACACAGTGATTATGTAAATGGTACTATACACTTATCAGACAGTCTTACAGGCAGTTGGGAGCATATAGGAAAAATGAATGTCGATAGTAATCTTTTCAGTCTTTCCAATATTAGTATTATTGTAAGACCTGATGGTAAGTATGAAGCTATTAACAGACATGGATACATTGCAATTGCGGAATCAATTGAAGGACCATGGGAGGTTGTAAATCAAAAACTGTGGTGGAAGGTTCCGGGTATGCCAACCACAACTTTAATTAATGTCGAAGACCCTGTACTATGGTATTCTGATGGATTATATCACTGTATTGCAAACAAATGGGACACAAGATACGCTTATTACTTTACCTCTGAAGATGGAATACATAACTGGAAACTTCACCCTGGAACTGCCTACACTCCTACTGAAAACTTTCTAAGTTACACTGACGGAACACAAAACAACTGGACCAAGCTGGAACGACCAAATGTGTATATCGAAAACGGAACAATAACTGCAATGACTTTTGCCGTTATAGACGTTCAAAAAGAGCAGGATATGCCTAATGATTCACACGGCAGTAAAGTAATTGTAGTTCCTTTTGCCGGAAACAAACTTACAGAGTTTGCTTCACGCAAAGATGAACTGGATGACAGGGAAGGTATATGCCCTATTGAGGATAGTAACACTCAATCATGGCATGATGAAATAGATAAAAACTATGGCGCCGAACCTTTCATGCAATTACAGGGCAACAATTCCAATGGACTTTTTGGCGAATGCGAGAGAACGGACGAATCATATGATTGCAAAATAGGTTATCTTAAATATGATTTATCTTCATTTAATCTGCCAAATGACATAAATGATATTTATAATGCCCATATATCACTGGTGTATATGGACAAAAAAGCCGGCAGCGATTCTCAAGACCGTATACAGATATGCCTTACAGATTCTGACTGGAGCGAAGGAGACGGATGGTCAGAAACTAACAATAATCTTGCTGATAACAATGCACTTACATGGTGGAACCAACCATCATTATATTATGATGAAAATAATACCAAAGACACAACTGCTGTATCAGAAGAATTTTCACTGGATTATACAAATAGCGAAGTTACAATAGATGTAACCGGCTTATTAAAACAATTTTTAAAAAATAATCCTAATGAAAATATCATTTCTTTTGCACTTTCGGAAACTAAAGGCGGCAACCTTATTAAAATAGGAAGCAGGGAAGCCGGAGAAAGATATGCAGCAAAACTTATGGTCTACACTAAACAACCGGTGGTAAATACTCCAACACCTACCATCACACCATGTCCTGCAACAGCTTCACCTACACCTGTAGATAATATAAAATCACCTGTAACTGCTTCTCCTGCCATTAGCACATTTAATGTCGGCTCCATACAGTACCGGATAACAAAATCCAAAACAGTTTCCGTTACTAAGCTGCTTAAGAAAAATCAAACAACCGTTAAGATACCAGAAAAGGTGACTTATAAAGGAGTAAAATATAATGTATCTTCAATTGATAAAAAAGTGTTCTTTAATAACAAAAAAATCAGGAAGGTTGTTATTGGTAAGAATATTACAACCATAGGCGCTGGTAATTTTCTTAATTGCACTAATCTTAAGTCTATTACCTTCAAAGGGACGCGTGCGCCAAAAATCGGAACCAGGTCATTCCTTAAAGTCAACAAAAAATGTAAAATTACTATTTCCAAAAAAATGAAAGGCAAACAGTTAAAGCTATTAAAGACGAGAATTAAAAAAGCCAACTTACCAATTAACTAGAACCTATTAGGTCCGGTAATAAAATTCATATCATATTGTAGAATTATAATAGCATTTTGTATATAATAATAATCGATTTAATGTATCAAAAATACATATTTTAATAAACAACCACATATTATCTTTACTTATATGGGGGAAACTGATATGAATAAATCTAACATGAAAAAGGAATATTCATTGGCATACTACGGACGCATATATAATCCGCCTAATTGGTTCTATAATCCTGCTTATGTAATTAATAGAATATATTATATAGTTAGCGGAACTGCATATTATATGGATAACATTCCTCTAAAACCCGGTTATCTGTATATTTTTAATGCTTCACCCGAATTTAGAGTCTCACAGTCCGAAGATGATCCTGTCGACCATGTGTATTTTGACTTCTTTACCTATAGGGAACTAATCAGCTCCGACTATATAGAGATTAATCCTGAAAACAATCCTATGCTTCTTAACCAACTAAAGGCAATAGCTAAGGATTGGTCAAGTGCGCCATATTATGACCATATCGCAGATGCTTATCTTGACATACTTATATATTATCTCGAAGATTATCTGACAAACGGTCATGATTACTCCGAAATAACATCAACCATGCTGCAGCTATTACACAGCATCCCTGTTAATGAATTATCTGTCAATGAGATTGCACTCAGAATGAATAGAAATGTCAGTCACCTGATACGCTGTTTTAAAAAGGATATTGGTATAACCCCTCATAAATATATTGCAAAAATGAAAGTCAATCTTGCCATCGCATACAAGCTGCAGGGTATGACAAAAACAGAAATTGCAGAAAAGCTTGGCTTTGGCTCTCTTTCTGCGTTTCTATACTTTTTTCGCACTGAGACTAACAAAACATACTGATTGAACTATCTCCATTCTTAAAAACCGTTGACTCCCTTTTTTGAAACGCCGCAATACCAGACAAAAACGACACTATAAAATAGCACAAAAAAGTATAGCATAAATATAATGTATACGCCCTCAGAACATAAGTTCTTTTTTCTTTTTCTTAAACAGCAGGTAATAAATCTGAATTATTAATGAACAAAAACTTATAATAAGTTTAGAAATCAATTGCATATATCCATTTACTGCGGTACAATAGAATTACATAAAAATGCAACGGTAATTTCATGCAGAATAGGAGGTTCTTATGAATATTTACACTACGGACAAAATTAGAAATGTGGTCCTGCTCGGCCACAGTGGAGCCGGCAAGACAAGCCTTGTGGAAGCAATGGCATATCTTGCTAACATGACGACACGTATGGGTAAAGTTACAGATGGCAATACCATAAGCGACTATGACAAAGAAGAGACCAAACGCCATTTTTCCATTAACACTTCGGTAATTCCGATTGTTTGGGAAGACACTAAGGTTAATATTTTAGACACTCCCGGATTATTTGATTTCGTTGGCGAGGTTGAAGAAGCGGCGGCAGTTGCGGATGCTGCGATTATTGTAGTATCAGGTAAGAACGGCATTGAAGTTGGTACAAAAAAGGCATGGGAAATTTGTGAGAAATATAAACTACCGCACATGATATTCGTAACAAATATGGATAATGATAATGCAAGCTACAGACAGGTTGTACAGGATTTACAGGATATGTATGGCAAATGTATTGCGCCGTTCCATCTTCCTGTGCGCGAGAACAAGGAATTTGTCGGATACGTAAATGTGTTGCAGCAGCGTGCAAAACGCTGGACTCCTCACGGAACCGTAGAAAAGATGGATTTACCGGAATATTCGCAAAAAAACCTGGATATATGCAGAACTGCACTTATGGAAGCCGTTGCTGAGACAAATGAAGATTTTCTTGAACGTTATTTTAACGGAGATGAATTCTCAGAAGATGAAATCAGGCAGTCTTTAAGGCTGCATGTCGCCGACGGCAACATTGTACCTGTACTGATGGGTTCCAATACTTCGGCACACGGCATATATACATTAATGGTTGATATAATAAAATACTTTCCAAGTCCTGACAAACGAAGCTGTTCCGGAATTAATGCTAAATCTAATGAGATATTTAACGCCGACTACGATTTCTCAAAACCTAAATCTGCTTATGTCTGGAAAACGATTGCGGACCCGTTTATCGGAAAATATTCATTAATCAAGGTAAATTCAGGCGTATTAAAGACGGATGACATTTTGTACAATCACCACAAAGACGTCGAAGAAAAAATCGGAAAACTCTATGTGCTGTGCGGCAATAAGTTTGAAGAAGTAAAAGAGCTTCATGCCGGCGACATCGGCGCATTGGCAAAACTTATGTCAGTAACAACCACAGATTCACTTTCTACCATGAAAAACCCTATTCTCTATATACGTACCGGCATTTCCACACCATATACATATAAGAGATACAGCGTTAAAAAGAAAGGCGACGAAGATAAGGTTTCTCAGGCGCTTCAGAAGTTAATGTTAGAAGATTTGACACTCAGGGCAGAAAATGATACTGAAAACGGTCAGACGCTTCTTTACGGTATGGGCGACCAGCATCTGGAAATCGTTGCCGCAAAGCTTTTAAACAAGTATAAAGTAGAAATCGAAATCAAAAAACCAAAGATTGCTTTTCGTGAAACTATACTTAAAAAATCTGATGTTGAATACAAATATAAGAAACAAACCGGCGGTCATGGACAGTATGGTCATGTTAAAATGACATTTGAACCATCAGGTGATTTGGAATCACCATACGTATTCGAACAATGCGTTGTCGGCGGCGCAGTACCTAAGAATTATTTTCCTGCAGTTGAAAAGGGTATTCAGGACTCAGTGGCAAGCGGACCTTTAGCATCATATCCTGTTGTCGGAGTCAAAGCTGTGTTATATGACGGTTCTTATCATGCTGTTGATTCATCCGAGATGGCATTCAAGGTTGCAGCCACACAGGCATTTAAAGACGGATTCATGAAAGCAGGACCTGTTTTGTTAGAGCCGATAGCTTCATTGAAAGTATTAGCGCCTGATAAATACACCGGTGATATAATGGGAGATTTAAACAAACGGCGCGCCCGCATACTTGGCATGAATCCTGACAATAAAGGCTATCAGGAAATTCTTGCTGATATTCCGTATATGGAGCTCTATGGTTACAATACTATTTTACGCTCAATTACCGGTGGAAGCGGTACATATTCTTATTCATTTGCAAGATATGAACAGGCTCCGCCTGATGTACAGGAAAAAGAGGTCGCCGCACGAGCTGACAAATCAGATAAGTAATAAGTATGATATAATCAAAATGCTAAGCCATAGATTTTAACTCATGGCTTAGCATTTTATTTTAATGTTCAACTCCCAAAGTCAGTATTTATAGCATTAAATCATTAATACTTTATTCTTACAACCTTTGTCCATTTACTATACGAATTGCCGCCATTATTTACATACGCGCGGATTCTATAGTAATAGGTCTTCCTTTTCTTAACTTTTTTATCAGTATATTTTATAACACTATTCTTCTTAGTAAGAACAATCCTTTTGAATCCGCTGTTCTTCTTAAGAGATCTCTGAATCTCATAGCCTGTGGCTTTACTGTTTTTCTTCCATGTAAGAACAACCTTTCCTGATTTTTTCTTAACCTTAAATGACTTAACCGGTGCAGGAGTAACCTTAGCAGGCGCTGCCGTCGGTGTTGCAGTCTGGGCTGCAGCCGGCGGATTAGTCTGTGTCGGTGGATTAGTTACCACAGGACTAGGAACAGGACTCGGCGTCGGCCTTGTATCAGGAAGGTCAGCATCTGTTACCTCTGCAAGGTCAAAGTCGTCTGCTTCTGCCCTGTACTGTCTTGTAACTTCTGATACATATCCTGTCATATCTCCCCATGCATTAGCTGCCGTATAAGGGACAAGTGTAAACGAATAGTCAAAGTTAGTTTTATCTGCATATATTCTGTACTCTTCAAGCGTATCAGGTCTGAAGACTCCATTGCCTGCTCCCGATGAAATACTGTTAATTGCAAGATATGTCTCATCATGTCTTTCAAGATCATACGGGTGTTTTGCCTGTGTAAGTTCATCAGCCGTAAAATGAAGCGCTGATGCTTCAAATTCTCCCTCACTTGCAATAGCAATGGCCGCTTTCTTTGAAGGGTCTGTCACAGTAAACCATTTTACACCCGTTACGTTACCTGTATCCTGCGGGCAAGCATACGGATAGAACATTTTATCAACAGTTGTTTCAAACGCGCCAAGCTTAGCTCCTGAACATCTGTCAGTCATTGTTTCATATCCGCCTCTGCCAAACCAGTTTACATTCTCGAATCCTGCAGGAAGCACAAAGTTATTTCCAACCCTGAGCATCCTCTTATTGCTTACAGAAGAATTAGCAAGATCGTATGAAACATCAACATTTACTGCTCCGCTGCCGTCAACTGTATATTTAATTTTTGCATATGCATTCTTCATCCTGTCAAATGACAGTGAAACTTCAAATACATTCTGATTCATATTATTTACGGATACATCAATTGAATCAGCACGAACACTTTCTCCGACTCTCTGCCATGCACCGTCATAGCTTCTGTCATTTTCAAGAGGAGCTCTCCAGAAATTTGGTGTAGGGCCTTTTTCAAGTACAAGCTCATCTTTATATACATATTCTTCGATAGCGCCTGTATCCTTCATAATCCTGAAGCTGAACAAATCTCCGGTTATCTCGTAGCAGTCATCCGCCTCATTAACATTAACTGCATTTGTTGCAATGGTTCTCGTTACATTAGAAGCTGTTTCCGGAATTTCAAACTGCTCATAGGACATTACATATCCTTTTGGAATGAGGATTACTTTTTTTCCGTCAACGTTACCATAAATATCTTCCTTGGCATTAGCTGAAATATTAAGATAATATGTGCTTCCTTTTTTAAGCTCTGAAGGCATAAACTGTCTGTACGGAACCTGTAATTCGCCATCTTCCCTTGGACCGACGTCAACATTTGCAACTTTTCCCGAACCTAAGAGTGTGCCGTCTTCGTATACTTCATATACAACATCAAACTTATTCAGGTTGTCAAAACTTGATTCGTTGTATACCTGAACCCATTCATTAACAATATCATCTTCTGTTGTCTTGTCAAACCAGAAATTCTGATACTGATATTTAACCTCTTTAAGCTCAGGCTGAACATCCCTGTCCGGAGATACAAAACCGCATATACAGAAGGTAGTTTCGGTCGTAATATCTCCGTGGTCACCGCCGTAGGTGAAAAACATACCGTCATTTTCGTCCTTATACAGGTTCTGATGAGCATAATCCTCTGCGTAATAGTCATATCTGTTGCCTGTTACAAGTTTATTCGGAAGGATATCATCCAATGAACGGAATCTTGACTGATCAGCCCAGACCCAGAGATATCCGCCGAGCATATTATGATTTTTGGCATTACGGATTGAATCCCAGTGTTCCTTAACGCTTCCTGCGGCATTACCCACTGCAAGGTGATACTCACACATCACGTACGGCATCGTGCCATTTCCTTTAGAAACAAGACCTTTTGGATCCCAAGGGTACATTTCACTCTCTAAATCAACACCATTCTCTGAACCTGAGCTTTCAGAATGTACAGGCCTTGTCTTGTCATGATCTTTAAAGTACCAAATAAGATCATAGAACATTCCATCACAATAGTTCTTATTATCATTATTATTGTAGCTATAGTAGCTCTCATTACCTGTTGACCACATTATAATAGCTGTTCTGTTCTTAAGTCTCTCAAATGCCGTAACTGTTCTATCCATTACAAGCTTTTTAAAAGGAGTCTTAAGCTTTTCATCGGAATTCTGAAGCGCATGACACTCAACATTAGTTTCCGCCATCACATATAATCCATATTTTTCGCAGAGATAATACAAATATTCATCATTACTGTAGTGCGAAGTACGAATCGAATTAATATTATGCTGTTTCATGAGCTTGATATCCTCGTACTGTGCTTCATGAGGACAATATTTGCCGTATAAAGGATCCGTATCATGACGGTTAGTTCCCTTAATGTAGAATGGCTGTCCGTTAATTGTCATCTGCTGATAAGTATTGGTTGTACGTTTACCTTTGCTGTCAACTTCGGTTGACGTAAATTCTATCTCCCTGAATCCAAGGTTTTGTGACACAGATTCAATAAGCGAGCCCGTTTTTTTGTTATATAATGAAAGAACCATTACATAAAGATTAGGCTCCTCGCAAGACCAGAGCTGCGGCTCATAAACCGGATAATCCGATTCAGACACTTCTGTCACTGAAGCCTTTCCGTCAGCACCCGCCGCAAGCGAAGGAACATCAATGCTCCATCCGTTCATGAAAGGCACGCCGTTTTCATGGTAAAGCGCCACATTAATTGCATACTCTCCGTCAGGTATAGCCGATGTACTATAGTTAGAAACCGTTATATCTTTAAGAATAAGAGTCGCATCTTTATAGTTGTCATCAAGATCTACATTTACAAAATAGTCCTCAAGGTGAATAAGAGGCGTGGCATACAGATATACGTCTCTGAAAATACCGCCATCATATAAGAAGTCCTGGTCCTCCATCCATGTTCCGTCGCAGAACTTATGAACCTCTACCGCAAGAAGGTTATCTGCATTTGTATCAATACTTCCGTCACTATTCTTATATAAATAATCAGTAATATCAAAGCTGTGTGGGCTGTATGAATCTTCACTGTAACCGACTTCCTGTCCATTTACATAAACATAATAACAGGATTCAACACCCTGAAAGCTTATGTTTACCCTTCCCTTAGAATCTGCAAGCCCCTGATTAACTTTGAAGCTCTTCCTGTACATACCTACAGGGTTATAGTTGACAGCACATTTAGGCGACTGTACATTTTCATTCTGCCAAGGCATATCCACATTAGTATAAATAGAGAAGTCAAAACCGTAATGTGTCCAGCTTGCAGGAAGTGTAAGGTCATTCTCCCAGTCTCCCTTCTGCTCATAACCCGGCTCATAAAATCCCTCATAGTCCGGTTCCTGCGCCTCTGTCTGATTACGGACTACTGCAAGCGACCAGTCTGTTACGGAACTGTCTGTACCTGTAAGAAACTGTACATACTTAGATGCATCCTTCCTATAATCCCGCGCACCGGTAATTGCAGCTTCTACAGAATCATAAGATACATATGAAGTAGAGGTTATCGATGCATCCTTTACATTAATATTATAAACCTCAGGACCTTTAACCTGATTTCCATGTGTATCTGTATAATCTATTCCCATCCATTCCTGATGTGTAAATTTAGCCTTATCATTCACACTTGCATCTTCTATTGAAGCAAGTGCAGGTAATGTACTGTTATTAAATGGAGCCCATCCTTTTACTAAATTAATACCTGTCACCTCCGGTGTTGCCTCTGGTGTAGCCTCAGGAATCCGATGTGTCGGCTGTACAGCCTGCGTAACTGTCTGAGTCGGCTGCGGCTGCGGCTCCACCTTTTTCTCAGAAACCTTAACTGATATAGTGCCAAGCTTTCTGGTCTTCTTATTTAATGTTTCTTTTACGGTAATTTTGGCATTACCCTTCTTTTTGCCTTTTACAACACCTTTAGCAGTAACCGTTGCAACTGCTTTCTTAGAAGTTGTAAACTTATACTTAGCTTTTTTCACTTTGTTAGCTATCTTAATTTTCTTCTTTTCGCCAACTTTTATCGATATCTTCTTTGTCTTGATAGCAGCTTTCTTAGCCGCATTTGCATCAGAAACTCCGCTAAATGCCGCAACGCAAACCATGACAGCTGCAAGAGTAAGACTGATAGCTCTCTTATACATTAATAATGCTCCTTTCTGTTCTGTGAATATTTTATGGTTACTATTCATGGAACCGTAATCCCTGATATCATTATAATGCATTTTCTCAAAACACACATTGCAATATACTGATAAGCTACTGTATAATAATGATATTATTAAGATACATATTGCAATATACTGACAAAATACTGTATAATAATGATATTATTCATAACTCTGAAACTCGTAAAAACATAAGAATACAGCCCATTCAATGCTAATTTTGAATGTTTTAACTTACTATTTACAGGAAAGGAACGATACTATGGAAGATTATGCCAGATACCGGGAGGAAAATGGCCGCCTGGCGAGCGGTTTTATGATCTATACATATAACCTATACGCAAACCCGGGACCCAACGTGCCTCTTCACTGGCACGAAGAAGTCGAAATTATGTTTTCCAAAACGGACG
>ERZ857785.1806-NODE-1806-length-21459-cov-3.619137_pt1 | contig 21459 bp, 10 predicted proteins | sample MGYA00519763_ERZ857785 | MGnify/ENA primary metagenome ERZ857785 (study PRJEB31778, sample SAMEA3449365) | human gut metagenome | biome: human gut; feature: human-associated habitat; material: faeces | place: United Kingdom | collected 2010/2012 ...
TTCGGTATGATCTGAAAAGCAGAAAGTTCTCCACCCAACTCATTGACTGCAGAAATTGCCACAAGCATCTGTGCACCATATGGAATGATTCCCTGAAAGATACAGGAAAAAGTATCCAGTAAGGAGGCAGTCTTTTGGGGTGTGATTCCATACTCCTGTGCCATCTCTTTGGCGATCGGATTTGCCATGACGATAGCTACCGTATTATTTGCAGTCGCAATATCCATGGTACCGACAAGGAGTCCCATGCCAAGCTGGCCACCCTTCTTTCCGTGGAAAATTTTGTGAATCCAGTTAAGAAGTGCATCAAAACCACCGTATTCACGAATCAGGGCACACATCGCTGCCACCAGAATCGCAACCATACAGGTTTCAAACATTCCTGATACGCCTGATCCCATATTGGTCAGAAGTTCCACCGGAGTGATATGCCCTCCTGCAAGCATGATGATTGCTCCGGAAACAATTCCAGTAAGAAGCACCACAAAAACATTGATTCCGATAATACCGCCAATCAGTACTAAAATATATGGAACCATCTGAATCAGATGATACTCATGGTTCACTGCCCCGCCAAGATCCGTGCGCAATGACAATACAAGTATCAGACCTAACGTTACCAATGCTGCCGGAAATGCAATCCAGAAATTCTCCCGAAACTTGTCTTTCATCTCACAGCCCTGCCCGTTGCAGGCGGCAATCGTCGTATCCGAAATAAAGGAAAGATTATCGCCGAACATTGCTCCGCCCATAACAGATGCCACACAGAATGCAAGTTCAAATCCGGACGCAGCGGAAACAGCCGATGCGATCGGCACCAGAAGCGTGATCGTTCCGACCGATGTTCCCATCGCCACGGAGACAAAACAGGCCACCACAAACAATACCGCCACTGCATATCTCGCCGGGATCAGGGAGAGCATACAATACGCCACACTCTCTGCACTTCCCCTGCCTACAACTCCGACAAACGAACCCGCCGCCAGAAAGATCAGCAGCATCGTGATGATGTTTTTATCACCCACGCCGCCAGACATGATCTCCAGTTTCTGTTCAAAATTTACCGCCCGGTTCTGCAGACAGGCAACCAGGATCGCTGCCAGAAAAGCAACCACGATCGGCACATTGTAAAATCCCATCGGAATTTTCATCACGTATTCAAATAAAATACCAAGTCCGAGATACAGCACAAGAAATACGCCGATCGGCAACAGAGCGATCGCATTTCCTTTTGTTTTTCCATTTCTGTTTTCCTTTTCTTTTCCCATTTTGCTTCCTTTCTGTTACTGTTCTTCCTTCTTTCTCATTTTAAGCACTCCGAAAAGTTTTGTAATCTCCTTTTGCGGATCATCCCACCAGTCCATCGTCCAGATGCGATACAGTTTCCATCCAAGTCCTTTCAGCACTTCAAACTGTGCCACCTCACGGTCTTTCGTATTTGACGACTGACAGTAAGAATCTCCGTCCGTCATAATTCCGAGCAGATATTCTTCCGGATGATCCGGATTAATCACTGCGATATCCACTTTGAATTTTGAATGGCCGACATTTAACTGATACTCGTATCCAGCATCTGCAAGTGCCCGGCAGATTTTTGCTTTGATCCCCTGATTTTTGACTGCTTCATTCTGTCTGTAGTCTCCCCGCAACTTTCCGTTTTGAGCAAATTCCATGAAATATTTCAGAGATTCTACGCCTTTTGCTTTTGTTCGTCTCAAATTGATCTGATCGGCTGTCATAACAGAAAACACCACCATTTCACACCGGGCACGGGACACCGCAACATTCAGACGTTTCCATCCGCCATCCCGGTTCAGCGGTCCGAAATTCATGGACAGCTTTCCTTCCGCATCCGGTCCGAATGCCACGGAAAACAGGATCACATCACGCTCATCTCCCTGGACATTCTCCAAATTTTTGACAAACAGCGGCTCTTCTCCCATATTTGCCCATTTATCAAAATTTAAATCTTTCTGATATTCTTCCTGAAGCAGATCCTCAATCAGAGTCTGCTGATTAACATTAAAAGTAACCACACCGATCGTCTGCTTTTTCTGCTCTGGATCGGCATATCTTTTCTTGATCTCCGCAACGATCGCCTGTGCTTCTCCTTCGTTCACACGGCTCTTGCCGCGATCAAAAAAGCCTTCCACTTTTACCATGCTGACGCGTCTTTGCCGGTCATTTACCGATGGGAACGTAAGCATAGAATTTTCATAAAATTCCCGGTTACAAAAAGCGATCAGGCTCTCATGGCGGCTTCGGTAATGCCAGTGCAGATGTGCGGACGGCATGCCAAGTGCCAGACAGTCATCGAGAATACTGTCCAGATCTTCGATATCCAGATTGTCCTCATCCACCGAATTTCCCGCAAAAAAGCTGGTCGGAGGCATCTGATTCGGATCCCCTACAATCACTGCATTTTTGCCTCTTGCAAGGGTACCGACTGCTTTACAGGTCGGAAGCTGCGATGCTTCGTCAAATACCACAATATCAAACAGATCATTTTCTGCCTTTAAATACTGAGCCGCCGAAATCGGACTCATCAGCATACACGGACAGAGTCTCTGCAAAATATGCGGGATCTGTTCAAACAGTAGACGGATGGAAATACCTCTGCCGTTGCTGCTGATCGCCCTTCTTAAATAATTCAGTTCTCTGCTGACTTCCACCGAATCACCGACCGACAGAAGCTGCGATGACAGCCGGTAAAACATTTCTTCTTTCGTCAGCTGCATACATTCCTGATCCAGCTTTTTAAACTGCCCGATCTGAACCTGAAAACCGGTTCCGGTAAATCCGTTCAGCACCGGTTCGGATTCGATCACGCCAAGAATGATCGCCCGGTAAATGGAACGCAGATATACATTCAATACCACTTCATGCGGAAGGCCTTTTTCATAGGCATCACAGATCGGAGCAAGCCCGTTTTTCCGGCACAAATCTACATTCTGCTGATAAACAATCCAGTCTTTTAATGCGGCTGCATTTTCCAGAATACAGCTACAAAGTGCCTTTCTGTTCTCAATCCAGTCTGCTTTCTCATCGCAAAATTTCAGTTCCAGCAACTCTGCAACCTTTCGCTCTGCAGCATCCATGCTATTCCAGATAGAAAAGAGTGCTTTTCCCTTTCGGACAAGTGTACTTAAAATGCCCATCGCCTCGATTTCCTGAAGCACTCCGGCAAAACGTGCCATACTCTTTCTCTGATTTTGGATCTGTGCTTTATAAGACTGCAATTCTTCATTTGTCAGATGTTCTTTCAAGATCTGTTTCCAGTCATAAGACAGTTCTGCTTCTGCCGCTTCCATTTTCTGCTCTTCCTGCTGATAAGCAGTGATCTCCGTCAGATACAGCGGAATCTGCTCGACCTCCACCGGAAATACGGCAAACAGCTGCATTTCTGCCACAAGTGCCGCCTGTGCTTTTCCTTTTAAGAAAAATACCTTTTTGTTTGCTTCTTCGTACTTCACATGATAAGAACTCATGTCCTGACTCAAGAAATTTTCGTTCCATTTTGAAAGCATTTCTGCCTTTTTCTGTTCAAATTTCTCCTGTTTTTCCAGATATTCTTCCGGAACGGAAAATTCACGTTCAACAGAATCTGTTGTCCTCAAAAAGGCAGGCATTTTTTCCGTACTTTCCATACACCTGATCAGTTCGGATACCTGATTCCATTCTGCCTTTGTGACCGGGTTTTTGATTCCGGAAGAGGCGGCAAAATCCGCCATCTGAGCCTGGATGTTATCAAGTACAGACAGATAGTTTTGCATCGCCGGCTCCAGTTCCGTTTTCAGATGCTGACTGTACTGTGCCCTTTTCACTGCCGCAAGCGGATGCTGATACGGATGACCGATGGATCTTCCGGCTGAGATCAGACGTTCCAGATGGTTTTTCTGACTGCTCAGATCACCTTCTGTTATATTTTTGATATCCGATACCGGAAATTTTACCTGTTCTTTTGTTTCCGGAATACTTTCGTAAAGATCGATCAGCTGACGCAGACTCTTTCCGAAATTTCTTTTTTTATGTAGTGCTTTTGCGTAAGCATCCAGTTCGGTACGCATCGCATGGATGTCCGCAATTCTCTGCTCATAATCTGTTTTTGTGCCTTCCATGTCAATCTCAAGACCACGCCGCAGCTGATTTAAAACTGCCTTTTTCGTAGCTTTGTTCGAATGTAATTTCAGGCAGAAATCATCGATTCCAAGTGCCGCCAGACGTTTCTGTACCACTTCCAGTGCAGCTCTTTTTTCTGCCACAAAAAGAACTGTCTTTCCTTTTGTCAGTGCATTTGCAATCAATGCTGTAATGGTCTGCGATTTACCGGTTCCCGGCGGTCCGTGCAGTACAAAACTCACCCCTGCGGCAGCCATATTGATGGCATGCAGCTGAGAAGCATCCGCCGTTACCGGTAAATAAGCCTCCTCCTGATCCACTTCTTCCGGGATCGTGCAGTCCCAGTCCACAGCTCCTTCGATCAGACTGTGGACGATCTTGTTTCCCTCCAGGAAATCACGGTTGTTATGAATATCATTCCACATCACAAACTGCGAAAAAGAAAAGTTTCCGATCACGGCAACTTCCAGCACATCCCACATTTCCATGCTCATCACCGCTTTTCGGATCATTGCAAAAATCTTCGGCATATCCATTCCATGCTCATCCTGCGGCGGCGGATTCATGCCAGGAATCGTGATCTCATAATTCTGCTTCAGAAACTCCAGAAGCGTAATGTTGATCTGTGAATCCTCATCCCGCATCTGCATCGCATAGCCTCTGCCCGCAGACTTTCGCACAATGTCGATCGGTACCAGAACGATCGGCGCGTATCTTGCCTGTGCGTTCTTTTTCTGTTCAAACCAACGAAGCATACCAAGTGCCAGATATAACGTGCTCGCTCCATTTTCTTCCAGAGATGCTTTTGCAGAACGGTACATTTTCGTCAGAGAAGTGCTTAAATCTTTCTCGCTGTAAATGGAATGCAGTCTTTTATGTTTGCTCTCAAAAGAAATAAATTCTGATAATTCTCCCAGTTTGTTGAGAAGTTTGATCTGACTTTCTGCTGCCGGATTCACACCTACATCAGCCGGCCGCGGCATCACCTGAAACGCTTCCCCGTCAAACAGTGCATCCTCAAGACTTCCGATATCCGCGGACAAAACCGGCACAACACTCTTTGTGACACGCATATTGATCAGCATATTCCGAAGGCTCAGATCCAGAAGTTTGCGCTCCCACTGCGTCAGTTTTGTGACCTGTGCCTTTTCCGTACAGTCCGAAAAATCAAAGATCTCGATTTTGCTGTCTGATCCACCTGTGACCTCTTTTTCTTTTCGGTCCTCGTGCAGAACCTCAAACCCGTTTGCCGTCTGAACCCGGATTGGAAGTGGACGGATTCCCCTGCTTCTGGCACGCTTCACATCGATTGCAAAATAAAACTTCCCATAATTGGAAACACGCCGTTTTGCCATGGCTGCTGCTTCGTCAAAACTTACATTCTGCCCGGAACACATCGCCGTACATTCCACGACCGTAAGCTCCTGAATGCCTTTTGCCATACGTTTCTCAAGCTGTGACGGATCATCCACCAGAATATCTGCAAACGCTCCGTCCACCAGCCAGACACCGGCAAAAATATGACCTTCTACAACCACCATGAACGGATTTAAATCCATCGCTTCCAGACATGCCGTATAAAGCAGCGTCAGATCCATGCAGTTTCCAAAATGCTGCTCCAGCACCGCATCCGCCAGGCGGACTCTCTGCCCGCATGCCTCAAAGCTCGCTGTCGATGCATATGTAATATTTTTCTGCTGGATTGCCGCATAAGCTGCTGCCGCCATGTTTTTGACACGCTCCTGATCACCGGACTGATAACCGTCCAAAGAAGGATCGCCCGTCCATTTCTCCAGATATTTCGATGCCAGCTGGATCAGACTGACCACCGCCGGATGATTCGGCATTGCAAAAGATGTCAGAAGCTCCGGCGTATACTGAAATCCCGGGAACTCATCAAACGCCATAACCGTGATATTGATCTTTTCCGATGCCAGCACAGTTTCCCCATCCAGAACCGTAACCGTCAGCTGACCGGAAAACTTCTCCGTGATCGATGCCAGATATCCGACATGGAATGTCAGATCCAGATTTCGAAAATGCAGCTCCTCACCTGTCTGCAGTGCCTCGATCCCGCACACAAAATCCTCCATCAGCTCACCGTCCGAAGCGATTTTTAAAAGCAGAGCATTCCGTTCCGTTTCGGATGTGTTTTTGATGCAGATATCACGCACGACAGAAGCACCATTATGAACCAGTGCATAGTTGATCACCTCATCGATCTCACATGCTAAGACGATGCTGTTTTCTGGTTTATTCGCTGCCTCTGCTATTTCCGGCTGCTGCGTTTGCAGATGTTCTGTGTTTGCTGTATTTACTACATTTTCTATATTTTTGTTTGCTGTGTTTACAGCTTCTGCTATATTTTCATTTACTGTTTTTTCTGCCTCTGTTATATCTGCTGTTTTTGTTTTCCTCTGCTGCCCCGCCAGCATCCGCTGTGTGGCTGCCTCACGCTCCGGTATGATCAGCTTCTCCCTGGATATCCGAACCATCTGACGATCCGGCCGGATAAACTTCTGACAATCCATCTTTATCAACTTGTAGTCCCCCAGTCTTGTTTGTTGATTTTCCTGCTCATTCAAGTTCAAGTCGAACGCACGTGAGACTTGGCACGCGATTCTGGTCAGCTTTGCTGACATTTACCTAACAGAATCGCTGTGCATCCTCGCGGAGCGTTTATCTTAGTCGGAGATTGAACTCCCACTAAGACAAATTTGTTGCTCGCCACTTTATAGAAGTGGGAGTCTTCTTCGACTAAGATAAAACAAATAAAAATGCCCCAAACATCAGGAAAATACTTTGTAGATATACTACCATTTATCTCCCTTTGGTTCAAGGCATCTATTGTATTATGATTGTGTAACTTTGCTTTCGGGAATAAGGTACTCAAAACACGTCCGGTTTTCTTTCTAGACACATCCCACTTTACTCTGCTTCATCGCAGTTTCTATTCATTTCCTGCAACCCTCAGATATGCAATTGAAGTAGATTCACATTTTATTTAATATTTTCCGTGCACTCTCATTTCATTTTTTACCTGAAGAATCCGATACAAGGATTCATTTAAACGTTCCTCTGAAATTTCTCCGTTATAAACTGCATTCAGAACCCCCTGATAAGCACCTGAAAAATCAGACGGCATCAAAAGCAGATCCACACCTGCCTGAACTGCTTTGACAGCTGCCTGGGCAGACGTATAATAATTGGCAATCGCTCCCATATTCAGAGCATCCGTAACAACAAGTCCCTGAAATCCCATTTTCTGTCTCAGAATTTCTGTTACCATATAATAAGACAACGAAGAAGGATCTTCTGTTCCGGTTATTTCAGAACAAACAATATGGCCGACCATAATCATCTTCGCCCCTTCTTCAATTCCTTTTTTAAAAGGAATCCATTCGTTATTCACCAGTTCTTCCTCTGTCTTCTGGATATAGGCAAATCCCTGATGAGAATCCTCACTTGTCGCACCATGTCCCGGAAAATGCTTTAATGCCCCTATAATTCCTTCCTGCTCCATTGCTTTTCTTTGCAAATCCGTCATTTCAGCCACAAGAGCTGCATCGCTGCCAAAAGACCTGCGTGCAACTACGGTATTTGCCGGATTTGTCAACACATCTGCACATGGTGCAAAGTCAACATTAAAGCCCAGATCACTAAGATAACTTCCTATGTAAGTACCAATTTCCTGAGCTCTTTCGTAATCTCCTGATGCTCCCACTGCTGCCATATCTTCAATCGGTTCTATACCATATCCCTGCCCACTGATCCGTGCTACCGTTCCTCCTTCTTCATCTACAGCCAGAAACAATGGCAATCCTGAGATTTCCATACTGTACTGCTGTACATTATGGAGCATTTCTGAAATTTGCTCATATGACTGCAGATTATTTTCAAAATAAACCAGACCTCCTACCGGATACTGCTGTAATGCAGCATAAGTGGCATCACCCGCTGCTGATACACCGGTAATACCTGTCAGTGCATCAGGAGTAATAATAAATAATTGTGCCACTTTTTGCTCTACTGTCATTTTTTCCAGTGCATAGTCTATCTGATTTACCAAATCTGTTTGCTGTGATTCTGCTGTCTCCGTTTGCGGCGATTCTGATGTTGTTTCCTTTTCTAATATTATTTCCTGCTCTTCTGCTGTCTTTTGCGTACTTCTTTCCGTTTCTTCTTCAACAAAATTTGATTCGCTATCCTTTAAATTATCTGTTTCTGAAACCAACGAAGATGGCTGTTGTTTTTCTGTTCCCGAAAACTTTATTTTTCCAATCACAATTGCACATATGCAGATCAGTGTAAACATCAATGCGTACATTATCTTTTTTTTCATCTTATTTCCTCAAAACTCATTCTTCTATTTCGCAAATATAACCGATTCTCTCTTTAAACTGTGGAACTGCATCCAAAATATCATTTGGTACATCATTGAATACCCATTTATCTTCCTGCGAATAGTAGAAAATATTCAGACGATCTTCATCTTTTTTGACACTGGAATCATAATAGCTTGGCTCACCTTTCAGCCATACATCTTTACACCACTGCTCATCATTATTATCCAGTCGATCCCCTGTAAATTCATTGTCCTCATCTACCCAATAGTATTCTTTTTCACCGCTGTTTCTTCTTGCACCAAGGAAAAACTGGATTTTTTCTTTTCCTTCTTCTTTGATTTGCTTCTTAATCTGATTCCATTCTTCTTCTGTATTAATTCTTGCCAGATAACCACCCATTCTTTTACATTCTTCAAATGCTTCATCCCAGGTACAATCTTTCTGAAGCAAAATGTAAGTATGGACCTTTTGCTCTTCCGAAACAGCTTCTTCCAGTACTACAGCATCATTCGCATACATTACAACAGAATCGCCCATAAAGAATACCGCTCCATTAATTCTGACTTTTGCTCCTTTCATTGTTTCCGGGTCTGCTTTTGCCTCACCGATCTCCGGCTCGTCTGAAAATATCTTTACACTTTTAATATTATCTTTACGCTTCTTCTCATTTTTTTCATCTTCTGCACAGATATTGACACTCTTCTCTAACATTAACGTTTCTCCGTCCTCTGCCACAGTACCTTGCAGCCATACCGAATCATTGATCGAATCCAGTGCATCTTTATAGAATTCTGCATCATATTCGCTTTCTGTTTCGATTTCTATTTCACTTTCTGCTTTTCTTTCTGTCTCCTTCACAATATTTTTAGCTGTTTCTTTTGCAATATTTTCTATGAGACTTTCTGTGTTTTTCGTTTCTTTCACAGTCTCTGCCATTTTGGACTGAAAATCCTTATCCTCTCCTGCCGTCTGCTTATTTTCTTTAAACACAACACTCTTTAATATAATTACGATCAATATGGCTATCACAATTTTGAGTAAAGTATTTCCTCTTTTTGTCTGTTTTGGAATATCAGCCGTTGTACCACTGTTTACATTATCCCTCACAATATCACCGGAATTGTTTTCCACCAGTCTTTCAACTCTCGTCCCACATTCCGGACAAAAAACAGAATCCGAATCCAGTTCACTTCCACATTTTCTGCATTTCACTCCTTCTTCTCTCCTCTCGTATCTTTCATACATTTCATCTTCACGTATATAAACACTGCCGATACTATTTCAAAACTTCATACACATATGATGAAATATTTCTAATCCGCTCAATGGCACTTTCATTCCTTCCGCCAAGATCATTTGACAAAATACAGATCACGTAATCCTGCTGTTCACCAAAAACAATGGCAATATCATTTTCGATACAGCCAAATCCATATCCTTCCGGCATCTCTCCTGTTTTATTGGCACTTTGAATTCCAGATGGAATACCAGATGGGATTTTCCCTTTTCTGGTTTGAGCACTTAAAAATTGCAGCATCTTTTCAGAAGCTTCGCTGTTTACACATACACCATTATAGATATCACTCAAAATTTTTCTACAATCCGAAGAGCTGGTATAATTGTCATCTGCCGGATTCGTATCCATAAATCGCCTTCCGAGATGCGTATTACTGTATCCGTTCGCACTGCAAAATGCATTGACAACCTCTTTCCCGACATTAAAATCACCGTTTCCCAGCAATTCAACCAGACGATTTGCTGCATCATTATCACTGACCGTTATCATATTGCTTAAAAGATCTCGTAATTCCCCATCATACTGCTCCGAAATATAAATCGCTGTCTGTTTATTCTGCGGATAGCAAATTCGATCATATACAGTTGCCATAATAAACACTTTGATCACACTGGCTGACTGCATGGAAACTTTCCCATTTTTTTCACAAACGGAACCATCACTCAAATTTTGAACACTGACTGCCCATTTTTCACCGTTCGCTTCTGCATCACTTACCAGGGAATCCAGATCCAGATTCCACATCTCCGCTGCTGTTTCCGAATCACTTCCTTGTTCACTGTTACTTTCTGAGTCTGTTTCACCTTCCGTCTCTTCTTCCGTTTTACTTTCTTCTGATGGAACGGTAAGCTCTTTTGATGTTTCTTTCACCAGAATTTCCGTTTGTTTTTCTGTTTGCTTTTCCGTTTCCTGATCGATGACAGCTATTTGCTGATTTAACTGCTGAATATTTTCTTCTGCTGCTTCTGCCCCTTTCAGATTAATAACGGTTGTTCCAATCAATACACCCGCAACGCAAAAATTGATCACACTCATCAGGATCGTTAAAAAAACATATTGCTTTACTTTTTCTTTACTCATTGACTATCTCCAAAATACAAATCAATACCATCTGCAATTCCTGAAACCATTTTTGCCTGCATATCTGTATCCTGCATTGCAGTATCGTCATGTTCATTTGTCATAAATCCCATTTCAAGAATCATAACCGGGATTTTGCTCCAGTTAATGCCGGTCATATCATCGTGATATTGAATTCCAAGATTATTAAATCCTGTTTCATTACAATACGTATTCAAAATACACTCTGTCAGTCGATAACTTTCCTCTGCCAGATTTGCCACATATGGATTCTCATAAGATGGTGTCATTCCAAGTGCTCCATTCACACTGCTATCATCGCTTCCATTTGCATGAATTCTCACATAAATTTCTCCCCCTTCTTCATATGCCTTCAGAGCTCTTTCTGAATTGCTGATCGCCGTGTCGTTGTCCGTTCTTGCCATTACAACTCTGTACCCACGATTTTCCAGCTCTTTCTGCAGTGCCAATGAGATGTCAAGATTAAGCTGATACTCCGGAACCCCTGTATATCTTCCCTGCGTTCCTGTCGTTGCTTTTGCTTTCATCTCCGAAGAACCAGGACCACTTGGCTCCTGTTCGCTCATATTCACCCAGCTTCCCTGATGTCCCGGATCAATGGCAACCACATGTCCATTCTGTGCTTCTGTACTTTTTTCCGTCTGCACATCACTTTCCGTATCTGTCCCCGTTTCGGTTGCCTCTGTTTCGGTTTCTGTATTTGTTTCTTTTTTCGCTTTCTTAGACTTTTTCTTCTTTGTTTTTTTTACTTCTTTTATTTCTTCCGTTTCAGTCAGTGTCTCTGTCTGTTTTTCATTTTGTTCTGACATTAATCTGGCAACTTCGGTTTCCAGATCTCTTGCCTGTTTCTGGAGACGGTTCATTTTCACAATACTGACGGCACAAAAAGCAACAGCCAGAATGATACATACAACGCTGATGATCCATACCATTCGCCTTTTATCTTTCATAAGTTTTCTCCTCTTATTTATCTAACTGATAAACCCCACGCTCGTTTTCTTTCTGATTCAGAAAAGCTGCATTCGCATTTTCATACTGATTAAAACAGCTTACCGAAAAATCTTCCGGATCTACCGTTCCTCTGTACCATGACTTACTTTCAAAATAAGTTCGCAGTTCATTTGAATCAAATTTTCTTCCATGTCTTGCATATAACTCGTTTTTCGCATAATTGATCTCGCGTAATGTCAGATTTTCCACATCTGCATCTGTCAGATATTTCTTGTCACTGTCAGGGATTATATAATCATTTTTCGTCAGATCTTCTGAAGTGCTTTCCTTTTTATCGGTTTTCTTTTCCGTTGCTTTTTCCGTTTTTTTCTGTGTTTCCTTTTCCGTTTCTTCTTCCCTTGCTTCTCCGTAAATATTTTCTACAACCATATAAATTGTGTCATCTTCTGCCCATAAACTGCCTTCCAGTGCTACTTCGACATTATTATATTGCTGCATCATCTTCTCCTTCACCGGATAAGAAGAGATTGAAATACTGGAAACTGCATTATAAAGGATTCTTTCGCCGGATGTACTGTTTAAATAGACCGACTTTGTATCTTTTAAGACCAGCACCGGATCTTCCATTTTACTTGTATAATAAAGCGTTCCCTGAAGTGTACATGTTTCACTGTCAACTGCACTAATATCCGCATCAATCTTCTGAGTTGTTTCTTCTGTTTCCTGTGTTTCTGTCATCTGGTCTTCAAAATCCACATCGGAAACCAGACTTTCTGTCTGGACATCCGTGTCTGTATCTGCTTCTTTTGCATTTTTTTTGAATGCATTTCCACCAAACACTGCTACAATCACCAAAGCAGCTGCAACACCGGCAATCATACCATTTCCATGCGGTTTCTTTAATGGAGCACCACATTCCATACAATATCTGGAGCCCGGTTCAATTTCAGCTCCACAGCGATAACATTTGTTTGTCTTTCTCAAATTAGCAGCCATGTCATTTCTCCTCCATCATTTTCTATACAAACTTTTTCCGCAAAGCGGACAGAATTTTTCCGTTCCCTTTTTTAACTGAGCACCGCAGAATTTACAGAATCTTGGATTCAGCCGTACTGGTTCCGATGCCGTTTTCTCCGCATTTTCTGATGCCCTTCTAAAAGATTGTGATACATTCTGATCAGAAGATTCTGCTGCCTTTCTATTTGTCTGGATATTTTTTGCACTCTGCTCATTTGCCCTGGTTTGCACATTCTGTTTTGTCTGCTCTGCTGTTTTCGAAACAGCAGACCTCTCTAAAGTTATATTTTTCAACTCTGGCTGCATCTTTTTCCAGTCGTATACAGAATTTGCCAAACTTGTCTGAATACAGCTTATTTTTTCTGTGTTTTTTGTTTTTTCTACCTGAATATGAATCTGAGGAAACCATGGTCTGCAGGTCTCCAGTATTTCTGTCCATTTTTCTTTTCTTGCCAGTTCTTCCGGCAGGAAAATATATGCACAACGATTTTTATCTCGTGTATCCATATTTAACATTGGCCTGCTCTGTTCCAGCAATTTTTTCACAATTGCCACACCACACGCCTGATTCGTCTCTTCAATGCAGTGCTCTACCGTTATTCCTGCTTTTTTTGTAACATTTCCTTCGATTTCCGATGCTGCTGTTTTTTCAACATCTATCGGGCCGCTCAGAATAATATTTACAATCTTTTGTCTTATCCTCTCACAGATCTGATCTTTCCGCATCCATACTGTGATCCGATTATCTGCCCATTTTTCGATTTCAGCATCCTGAACTCCTTCTATCACTTCATACCGGCCATTATTTGGATTTTCTTCCTGTTTCTTAGCATTTTCCAGATATTCTGCAAGCTCAGATACTCGCTTTCCATACTTCTGAATTTCTGAAAAAACCGTTCCGTCATCTCCCTGTTCCAGAAAATGTTTTACAATCTCAACCGCAATCTCTGATTCCAGTGCTCTGCGAAAATCTTCTTTCCACAATGCGATTTTCTTTTGTTCTTCCGCTTCTGTCATCAGCCCCACAATCTGACGAACCGGTCTTCTTTTTCTTTCTGGAATATTTTCTTCTGTTTGCTTTTTCAGTTCTGTTTTAATCCGTTCCAGCAAACCAGAAGTATTCCTGTCTCCATACAGAAAGCGTTTGGCAACAACAGGACCATAGTCCAGAAGATATTTCTGTGTTTTTTCTCTTATCCACTGAAAATACCCCCGAAAACTACTCTCTAATTCCAGCAGCCCCTGTTCCACTTTTTCTGCTTTTATAAAAGACTGTTCAAAATTTTTGATTTTCCTTGCATTGATTTCTGCTCTTGTAATATCCACACTGCTTTCCGGCAAAACAGTATATTCTTTTATGATTTCAAAAACAGAAATCTCCTTTTGCTTTTCCAGAATTGTTACTCTTCCTTCTTCAAGGACTTCGTCTGTTGTACTGCTCTCTTCTGTATTCATCCATCTTTTTTCCGAAAGCAGATTCTGAATGGCTTTTTTTACGATTCTGTCTCGATCCCGGTATTCCGCTATCATCTTATGGTAGCCAAAACCATTGTAACAATAAAATGCTCTCTCTGTTCTGGACTCCTGTTTTAAAAGCCTCCATTTACCAAACAAAAAATCCTGACTGTTTTTAATTTCCTGATTTTGCGTAATATCAAGCAGCATTTCCAGCAACCGCTCCGGAGCATCTTTGTACTTTTCCGAAACCAGAACCACATGATTCAATGCAGCATGTGCATTTTTCATACCTGCTTCAATTTTGCAGAGCTGATTACATACTTCCTGCTTTTTTTCATCCTCTTCCGGGAAAAATAAATATCCATAAATCCCTGTGAGTTTTCCGCCATATGCTTTTATAAATTCTGATGTATTCTTCGCTCTTTCCAGAAAGCTTTCCGTTTTTATATCTTCATGAAAATTTCCGATCAGATAAACTTCTATTTCCTGATTTTCAAGATTCATTGCCCTGTCCGGTCGGCCAAAAAAGCACTTCCATTGCTGATCTCCCAGGCTTTCTATTCTCTTTTTAAATGCTTCCAGCATACTTTTCTGAGGAAGCAATAACCACATTTGCCTCATATGTAAATCCCTTCCTTTGCTTTCATGCCACATTAAATTTTATGCTTGCATTCATCATTCAAAGAATGCAAGCATATTCTTTCTGTTTCTTAATAGTTCGATTGCGGCGATTGACCCCTAAGATCTACTCCATAATTCGGATCCCCGTTATCTTCCGATGAATTTCCTGTTGTTTCTGACGTCTCCTGTCCGTCCTGGCTAAGGCTTCCTTCTTCTGTCTGCACTCCTTCCGGATTTTCCGTTTCGTCTCCGGTCTGGTATTCTGTTTCGGTTTGAGTTTCAGATTCGCTCTCCGTTTCCATCTCTGTTTCCATTGCTTTTCGACGTTCCAGTTCAGACTCCTTTTCATTCATCAGACTCTCCAACTGTACTTTTTCACTTTCCAGCTGTTCATTCTGGCTTTCTATCTGCACTTTTTCGCTCTCAAGCCTCCCGACTTTACCGGATTTCATTCCAAAAACAATTGCCGCAATCAAAGCACCGGCTGCCAGAACGCCAACTCCTATGCTGACTCCCATAAAAATATTTTTCTGTTGTTGATACTTTTCTGCATTCTTGCTCTGCTTTTCCGCCTCATATTCAGCGTTTTGTTTTTCATTCTTCAGACGACTCAATTCGCCGTCCGATCCTTTGCCGGACGCTTTTTCCTCAAGCTGTTTCTGCAGCTGACTTATTTTCTGGTTTTTCTCTGCAATTTCATCTTCTTTTTGTCTCAGCTTTCTGGAATTTGTTCCACTGTTCTGTTCATTTAAAACAGCCTCTCTTTTCTTTTTCTCAGCCTGCAGTTTTTGTTCATATGCCGTTTTCTCTTCCTGGAATTTCCTTTCCTGTTCTCTCAGATCCTGCTCCAGCTGACTGATACTCTGATCCTTCTTTTCCAGAATTTCTGCATGACTTTCTCTCAGTTTTTCTATTTCCTGTGTATGAAGCTTCTGACTTTCCTGGTATTTCCGGTCTGCTTCTTCGAGCATCATCTGTTCATGTGCAGCTGCTTCATCTGCCACATTTTTCCTGACATATTCCAGCGAATCCAGAATCTTTGCATACTGCAGCTCTGTAGCAAAAAACGGAAGAATCTCCTCACGGTTTTCATACTGCTCATTCAATACAACATCTGCAAGCTGTCTGGCGTATTCTTTCCAAGGCAATAACTTCTGATAAAAAGTATCTATTGCCTCTTTTTTCAGAACTTCATTGTCCATCATTTCCTGCTGATCCTGATATGAATGGAAAATATCTTCAATGCTTTCCAGATCATCTCTCTCCCACCAGCAGAATCCCTTGCTGTTCAGTCTTTCAAATATTTTCTGCAAATTTTTAAAGGAAACCTGTGCACCACGCTCTTCCTGCAAAATCCGTTTTTCTGCATAGGCAAGCTTTGCATCAGAAGTAGGTGATAATTTATAGCTTAACTCCTCAATCAGCTTCAGACGTTGCGGATCACATACCTCTTTTTCCGGATTCTCCACGTCAAAAAGAACCACCGGATATTTAAATTCTGCTGCCGCAAATTCTTGTTTTGTTTTTTCTATGTCTTCAACCTTCATAGTAAAAATATGTACCGGAAGTTCACATTCACCACTAAGATATGCTATATCTTTTGGATTAGAGTTGGTGCAGAACCCCATATTCATACGCAGTTTTTGTGGAAGCAACAGATAGATCTGCTTTAATAATTCTTCTGACCTGGATTGAATTTCCTGTTCATTTATACACAGCACCAGACGTGTTCCTACATCTTCTATCTGGCTGGACCAAAGCCGCTCTACAATATGACATATTAAATCACGGTCTTTTTCTTTAATCTCAATATGAGCATTTCTCTTTTTGTCAACTGAAACTTTTTTATCCAGCAATGTTGTTACATTCTCAGAAGTATCTCTTGCTTCTTCTTCCGAAAAATAGAAACTATCAAAAATATACGGAAAAAAATCCTGCCCGAGTAGAGTTTCTTCCTTACTTACATAATAATTTATATATCGACTAATTCTCCTGATATTGTGAATTCCACTAACTCCATATATACTTACATGAAAATCCTTTGTTGCCGGAAGATTCGTATACTTATCTACATATCCTACATTTAAAAACATCGAAGAATAACTGCTACTCAGTCCGTTATACCATTTTCCCACATCATCCAAAAAACTTCTTGGTGATTTAAAATGAAGGCTTGACAAAAATTCTCGCATTCTTGCATCTGTTTCACTCGTTTGTGTTTGGTCTGGCAATACATGGATGCTTCCCCAATATTGATTTTTCACGTTTTTCTCCCCCTTAGCTATTTCTTGTTTTTCCTATGTTATTTAAAATATCCAGTCTTCTTTTTTTATGTCTCTTTAAGAATTTATCCAATCCTGTTGGCTCATCCATATGGTACAGATATAAATCCCTGTCTGCCTGCGATGGATTCAAGTATAACTTATAAACCGCCTTTGTTCGATTTTCTTCTTCCTTTTCCTCGAAAACTCTTCTTACCGGATACTCCTGATTTCTTTCATCCTCCATATGAAATCCTTCACCAAAAGAGGGGATATATGACAGATAATAATTTTCACACACTGGCATCATGCCAATATTACATAAAATCCAGCTCCATATTTTGCTCAGATGCATTGGTCTGAAATGATCTCCGTCATTTTCAAAATCATACTTTTCCTGAACATATTTTCTTCCTGGCATTCCAAGAGCTGAACAGGAAATAATTGCTATATACGTCATATATTTATTGTTTTCATATGTCGTTTTACACCAGTTCAGAGATTCCAGAATATCTTTGTTTGAAACAGTTGCATAAATATCTTTCAAATATTTCATCTGCTCAAGAAGATCAAATGCATCTCCCTTTTTTGTAGAACGTCCATTCAGTTCCGGCATATTGGCTCTGTCAAATGGATTATCTGTTGAATCCATTGACTGACTCTGCATATCTCCAGAAGCCATATCAACTTTTGTAATTACAATGCACATTGGAGGTACTGTGTCTTTATTTTTTCTCTGTTCATAAATTCCATTAGCAATCTGCATCAATGCCAGATTGTCAATCTCTGCTGCATCCTCATCCGCTTCTCCATATCCTTTCTGTGATACACAAGTACAAAGCATGTACATATGACAGGATACAATAAGTGGAAATTTTTGTAATGCTTCTAGACTGACACTCCCTATCGTTTGATCATAGCAAAGTTCTCCGGCAATATCGATAAACGAAAGAATAATACTTCTGCCTCCCTGCTTTTTTTTCACAAGCAATGATGCATTATAGGTTTCGATGGTGGCTTTTGCATCTGTTTTTCCAACTGCCCAGCCTTTTTTGTTAAACTCAATGGCATTTTTTACTTTTTCATATTTTCCGTCGCATAATACTTCCGGTAATTCAATACCCAGCTTTCCAAAATAATTAGGAAGATCATTAATCATACTCACAAAAAGCGATGTCTTTCCTGCACTCTGTGCTCCAAGAAATCCGACCAAAAAATGTTCGTATTTTCCCGAGCCATCCAGCACCGGTTTGTTACATTCTGGACAATATCCACGAATTTTTCTCCCCTGGTAAGAAAAAGGAAGGAGATTGGCTGGTCTTTCTTCTGATGAATACTTTATCGTATAAATCCACTCTGTTCCTTCAAAGTACTCTGGTTCAACCCAAAAATACAAATTATAATTCATAGTATCCTGTTTCCAGTCATCTTCTGCAACTTCCGGATCTGTTCTCTCTTGAAATTCAAGTTTTGCAATAATTGCGTCAACTAAAGCTTTGATATTTTCAGTCTGAACATCTGCATTCTGCAGGCCACTGCTTTTTAAAAGTTTTGCCATTGACGTAACCTGTTCAAATTCTTCATAAGTCAAACTTTGCATCGCTTCCTGATTATATGTTTCTTTAAAATTCTGAGCGATATATCCAAGAAGATCATACAGAGTAAGTTTTAAACGTACTTTCTGTCCATCAGCAAGTGTCTGCCCGTCTCTTTGTGCAAGTTCCTGCAGATCTATCGGCGAAAATTTAATAAACAGATCTTCTCCGTTTCCAGAATGTAAGTCCAGCATCTGTGCCAGATCAAATATAATATCTACTCCACGTAATTCATGTCCGCAATTGGTACAATAATAATTGTATATCATAATTTATTCCTGCCCTTATCTCACTATCGCATATTTTTCCAAAAGAATTTCATCCCCTTCAATCACAAGAGTATTCGGATTTGCTCTTCCAGGTAGAATTTCAATAATATAACAATCTTCTTCTCTTCCGTTTTCTGGTGCGATATATTCTGTTAGAAAACTGTACTTTCTGCCATTCTGACTGTTTTTCAGCCAAATATGACTGCTATGAATACGATCCGACTGATGATCTATCCACTTAAGACGAATCATATACGCATAATCACCATATGCCTGTTCCTTTTCAATACTCCATGAAATTCTCGGCTTAGCTCTTCCATTTCCAAGATAAATCCTGCACTCATCCACCATGATTTCATCCTTCGTTTCCCATATATACACATAGGAATTTGGCTGTACTCTCTGCGAATAAGGATTCATTGCATCCCAATATTTAATCTCTCTCCCTTGACTTTTATCAATTTCTCCATCCGCCAGCGTAAATGTCACATAGTACGCTTTTCTCTCTGGATCAGCACCTTCCCTGAGTTTAAATCCATTTTCATCAATTATAACTCTGTCTTTCAGCATCTTTTTCTCCTTTAACGAAATACCATTCTTAACTGCTGTTCCGTTTGTTCACCATTAGTCAAGTCAATATACTTTCCAAATTTCATGTATACAATTTCATATGGATACAGATTATTCATAACTGCTATCTGCTCATCACGTACTTCAGTTATATCATATCCTTTTGTCTGCCAATCCCGTCCGATTTCACTGTTGATCATTGCAATCTGCTCTACCTCCTGTGCCTGTATCACAGCTGGAACCTGAAATCTTGTTTTTTCTTTTATCTGAGAAAAGCAAGTCCGAAGATCTGAAAAAATACTTGCCCTGTTAAATTCATCCTTAAGCTGCAGTTCTTTTCCCTCTCTATCCTCTCTCATTTCTCTCATTTTTTCTGTTATCAGATTTTCCTGTGCAAACTCTTCAATCCAGCTATAGACTGCTTTCTGAAATACTTCACATTCTTCTGCTGCCAGCTGCATCTCTGATATATAATTGTTTACAGAATTTTTTACCATAATCTGCAGCCTTCCCTCTCTCCATTCCTGAGAAAGTTTCAACAAATCCGGATAATGCAGCTGCAAGGTAAGATTCTTTTTCCATTCTTCCTTTTCTTCGCTGTTTTTAATCTGATTACAAAAGCTTACAATTTCCTTCTTCTTTTCATCCTGTAAGCGTCGTGGTACTCCTTCCGGGCGAACATAGCTTCTTCTGAAAAGCACTCTTCTTTCAATATAATCTCGTGTACTCATCGGATACAGTCCGGATTCTCTCTGAAAAACTTGCAATCTTTCCTGCAATTTTCTAGCCTGTTCTGAGACGGTACTATTTAAACTGCTCGCAAAATCACTGAGATTTTCATCTTTTGCATGCCTAAGCCATAAATCTAATTTTTTCAGTTCCTCTTCACATTTTCGGGCATGCCGTTCATAATACTCCGTTTCTCCAAGCACAAATAAAGATCTGTTAAATCGTCCTACATTAAGCACTCTATTACAATCACGTATACTGAGCAGTTCCAGAAATCGAAGTACTCCCTTTTCCTGTTCCTGCTCCATAAGATTCGGCTTTAATCCTCCGGCGTATATCAGAAATTCTGAATGACGCATATACTGATATTTCATATTCCAGAGTTGTGACAGAACCTCAAAAACCTCTTTCTTTTTTTCTTCGCTCAACGCTTTTCTTGTCTGATACCGAAAAAGATTCAAATGATAATGCTGTGACATATCATGTACCATTCCTCGTTCTTGAAAAACTCTCATACGATTTCGAAAACATTGAAGCCATTCTTCATTCACATCAGCGAGATCAATATAGTTACAGAATATTACACGCTGACTGACCGGTAATATAATCTCTTCCGTTTCCAGTTTCTGTTCGATATCACTCCACAATTCATCCTCACTGGAATCGCTGTTTTGATAATAAATATATTTTCTTCTATCAAAAGTTTCCTGAAGTTTTTTATGAAAATATTCAGTCTTTCCCTGACTGCGATCATCCATTACAACCAGAAGTGCATCATAGGTTTCATCCGGAAATACTGGCATAACTTTCCTCCAATCTTAAACACATATCTGTTTAAATCTATCTGTTTCATATGACAGCTATAGGCACCCCAAAAGGGTGCCACAAGCATTATTTTTTAATTTCTTTTCTTACCACATTCTGCACAAAATTTAACGCCTGCTAAATTATGATGTCCGCATGAACAATCCCATTCCTCTGGCTCCGGTACTGGTTCGTTTGCTCTTCCACATTCTGCACAAAATTTAACCCCTGCCAAATTATGGTGGCCACACGAACAATCCCAGCCTTTACCTGGCTTTGCTTTTCCACATTCTGCACAAAATTTAACACCTGCTAAATTAT
>ERZ857785.1813-NODE-1813-length-21377-cov-8.279570_pt1 | contig 21377 bp, 30 predicted proteins | sample MGYA00519763_ERZ857785 | MGnify/ENA primary metagenome ERZ857785 (study PRJEB31778, sample SAMEA3449365) | human gut metagenome | biome: human gut; feature: human-associated habitat; material: faeces | place: United Kingdom | collected 2010/2012 ...
ACAATGAGGTGATTAATGGTTGTTTTGTAGAAATCAAAAGAGAGATTGACTGGAGCAAAGTGCCACGTGGTACTAAGGTGCAAGTCAAAGATAGGGGAGAATGGGAATGGAAGAACTCATATTTTATTAAATATGAATCCAGTAAAGAAGAATACCCTTTCCAAGTAAACGAATGGCAAGATGATGATTATACTGGGTTCAAAACGGAACAATACTCAGATTTTTATAAATATTGCAGAATCCATGAATCTGTTGCAATACCAGATGAATGGTATAAGGAAGTGGAATAGATGAAATTTGTAGTAGAAGGCAAAATAAAAGGGAAAGCTAGACCGAGGTGGTCTAGTAAAAGTGCAAGTATGTACACTCCACTAGAAACTAAGCAATATGAGAACTATATAGCACATTGTTTTAGAATCGCAGGAGGAGAAAAGATAGAAGGAGCAGTAGTATTAAATATTACAATGCTATTTGCAATTCCAAAGAACACAAAGAAATCCGATAGAGAATTATATAGGGTTAATAAGGTATTGCCAACAAAGAAACCAGATATAGATAATTGCTTAAAAGCGGTTATGGATGGGTTAAATAAAGTGGCATATGAAGACGATAAGCAAGTTGTAGAAAACCATATTATCAAGAGGTGGACTACTGGAGTTGAAAGATTAGAAATTGAGATAGTTGAAGCAGAAGGAGACGAAGAGTATGTATATTTTTTTGGCTAATATAGGAGACAAGGTAAGAGTTGTTACTACAAGCGAAAGGAAGAAGAAGCAAAAGACGGGAAGAATTGTCGGAATTACCGAAAATCTTATAGTAGTTAGATATGAGAAAGGCTATAGGGAAAGCTTTAACGTTGCAGATATTGTGACACCAGCAAGAGCTAAATTGCTTGTACAGAATAATGGGAAAGAATGGAGTGAAATTGAGTATGAAAGCGTAAAGGAAAGTGAAGATATGTGAAGATAGGAATAAGATTTTTAGATAGAAATAAACTTCCAAATGAGAAAGAGCAGATAATAAAAGTTGTTGAGGAAATGTATGAGTTCATTAATGCTAAAAATGATGAAAACCAACTCGAAGAATTTTATGACTTAGTACAAGCCTCTCTCAGTTTACTTCAAGTTAGAAACTTTACACTTCAGGAAATCCAAGAAGCAGAGAAAAAACATATAGAAAAATTAAAAAGAAGAGGGTGGGGTATGTATGAAAGCTAAACCACTAAGACTTAGACACATAATCTTCTTACATGAAAATAAAATAAATCCTAATAAATATTTATTTGTTAAGGAAGATTTTGAGAGCTACACATTCCAGGACATAGAAACAAAGAAATTAGTTACTATAAGGAGATAGAATTATGGCCAAGAATATAGATATAAAAATAAAAGAAATAATAGAAAACACAGCTAAAGAAACTGCAAGAGCAACAATATCAGAAATGAGAATAAACAACATGGTAAGAAAAGAACTTACATATTATAAAAGAGTAGAATTATTATTGTACAATTATGAAAATCTTAAAGAAGCCATTAAACAAAAAGAAGAGGACATAGAGTATATAGATAAGAATGGACTTCCTGAAAGTAGTAAGTCAATAGTTGTATATTCATCAGCTGGTGGAGTGAGCAAGGAAGATAGGTATTTAGAATTAAAAGAAAAATATATAAGAGAAAAAATAGAAACTGAAAGAGACTTGAAGAGAATAGACAATGCATTGGATAAAATAAAAAATGATAAGTATTTTGATATAATACAGCTTAAATATCTAAATAAAGAAGATGATAAGCTTAATACAGATGAAGAAATAGCAGAAAGAATAAACAAGGAAAGGAGAACGATAATAAGAAATAGGAAGAGGCTTATAAATAAATTGATAACTATTTTCTTTCCAGAAAGCATAAAAGATTATGCTTAATATGACAAAGCATATGACAAAGCGTGTCCTTGAAACAATTATATATATATATTAATATGGTACTAAGGAATTTTACAAAAGCACTTGATTAGTTTCAGGTGCTTTTTATTATGTAAAATTTTAAGTGGTCCTTATTTAGTTACGAACAGGTGTGTAAATACTAAATAGGAGATGATACAAATGTTAAAGCCACCAATATGTAGAATGGGCGGAAAAAGTAAATTAAGAAAAACTATAATAAGTCAAATACCAGAACATACATGTTATGTTGAATTATTTTTTGGAGCTGGATGGGTTTACTTTGGGAAAGAACCAAGCAAAGTAGAAGTCATAAATGATATAGATAAAGAGCTTATTAATCTATTCAAAATGATTAAATACCATACACCAGAAATAGAGAGATTATTAGAATATGAGTTTTCAGGTAGAGATATATTTGAGGAATATAAGCATTGTACTATAGAGTACCTTACAGAAATTCATAGAGCAATAAGATTTTTATATTTAATAACTCAAAGCTTTGCAGGAAGAGGAAATGTTTATGGATATGGAACTACTACGAAGCCAGCACCACAAATATTTTATAAGAATGTTTTGGGCGATTTGAAAGAGAGATTAAGAAATACTTATGTTGAAAATCTTGATTTCTCAAAAATAATAGAAAAATATGATAGAGAAAATACTTTCTTTTATTGTGATCCACCATATTTTGAAACAACTGGTTATTCAAATAAATTTGAGGAAGAGGACCATATATTACTAAGAGATATGCTTAGTAGTATAAAAGGGAAGTTCCTTCTATCAATCAATGACCATGAGAAAGTAAGGGAGTGGTACAAGGATTTTAATATTGAAGCAATTAAAGTTAATTATTCTGTCTCTAGGGAAAGTAAAGCTAGAGGAAAATATAACGAACTAATAATAAAAAATTATTAATAATTCCAAACGTTTGGAGATATGAGGTGAGGTGATGTGGGAAAAGCCAGTAAGTGGTTAAACAAAGATGGACTAGAGCAAATAGAAAAGTGGGCAAGACTTGGACTATCTGATAGGCAAATAGCAAAGAACATGGGAATAGGAAGGTCCACTTTCTATGAATGGAAAAAGAAATATAAGGACATTTCGGACACTTTAGATAAGGGAAAAGCTATTGTAAATGAAGAGGTTGAAAATGCTTTATTAAAGAAAGCGCTGGGCTTCAAGTATAAAGAACAACAAGCTATAAAAGTAAAAGAGATTTACTATGATGAAAAGGGTAGAAAATGTCAAAAAGAAGATGTAAAAATAGTAGAGGTTGAGAAGGAAGTGCCAGCTGATACAGTAGCTATAAAATTTTGGCTGGTAAATAGAGAAAAAGAAAGATGGTCAGACAATCCAAATAAAGTTGAAATAGATAAAGAATTGTTAGAACTTAGAAAGCAACAAGTAAAAAATGAGGAGTGGTAATTATGAAGATATTGAAAGCGATGAATACACATTATTTTTCAGATGAAGATTTGGAAAATCTTGAAAGCAAGCTAAGTGATAAGTTTGGGGAAAAAGTTGTTATAATACCAGCAGGCATAGAAGTAGTTACTGGATTTACTGATACATTTTTAGAAAATAGAAAAGGTATTACTTATCATGACAATTCGGGCTTAGAAAATATGAGAGAAGATAAATGAGTACAGGAGTATTAAAGAAGTTCTATGGTTCTTCAGAATGGTTAACCTTCAGGGAGCAAATCATTCTAAATAGAATGATTAATGGAAGAGTAATCTGTGAAAAGTGTGGTAAGCAGATAGTTGTATCTAAACATATTCAAGTTCATCATATCATAGAGCTTACAGAAGATAATTATAAAGATGTGAATATAAGTCTTAATCCTGAGAATGTTTTGGTATGGTGTCATAATTGCCATAATAAACATCATGGTAGATTCTGTGGTGGAGGACATAAAAGAAAAGAGAAAGCTGTATATGTTGTATATGGACCACCAATGTCAGGTAAGACTTCATATGTGATAGAGCATATGGAAGTAGGAGATATTGTTGTAGATATGGATGAGTTATATAAAGCAGTTTCATTTATGCCCAAATATAATAAACCAGATAATCTTAAGTATAATGTATTTGCTATTAGGAATTCTATTATAGATAATATTAAAACCAGATATGGAGGATTCAGAACAGCATGGATTGTTGGAGGATATCAAAGGAAAGCAGAAAGGCAAAGGCTTATAGAAACATTAGGAGCTACACCAATCTTCCTTGATGTTAGTAAGGAAGATTGTATAAAGAGATTAGATATATGCAATGATTATAGGTCAGAGCATAAAGATGAATGGAAGGAATACATTGAGAAGTGGTTCAATGACTACAGAGAGTAGCATGATAGCCCCCCGGGTCAATTGATATTAACCCCCTAAGGGACCGGTGGAGGGAGAAGGCAATTAAAACACACATTGAAATTTTGACTTTTTTCTCAAAAGTTTTGAAAGAGTGGTGAAAATTTTGGAGATTGAAAAAGAGTATGAAAGAATTAAAGAGTTATTTTCTGGAATAGACGAAAATCAATTAAAGTTAATTGATGGAGCAATTTGGGAATGTGCAAGACTTAGGAAAGAAATGAATGATTTACATGAAATAATAAAAGAAACAGGATTAGTAAAAGTTAATCCAAACAACCCAAGTATGCAAAAAGAATTGCCAGTATCAAAATTAATAGTTAAAGCCAGGGCTAATTATTTAAACTATATTGCTAAATTATCAAATATTTTAGGTAGAAATATAGAGGATGATGAAGATGACCTGTCATATTATGAGTAATGGTTCATTAAAACATAGTTATATTCTTGAATATATTATAGAAATAGAAAAAGGTAATATAATAGTTGGAGAAGAATTAAAGATTCAACTTGAAAAACTAAAAAGAGAATTAACAGACCCTATTTATCAAAATTTAAAAAAAATAGAAATTGATATTAATGAATCTGAAAAAAGAATAGCATTTATTGAAAAAGAGTGTAAGCATTATCAAGCTCCTTATGCAGGAAAGCCTTTTATTTTAGAGCTATTCCAAAAATGGATAGTTGAAGCTACATTTGCAATAAAAATATGGGATGATGAAATTAAAAAGTATGTTCGAAAATATAAGAATGTGCTTTTTTTGGTTGCAAGAAAAAATGGGAAAAGTCCATTTATTTCTGCAATAGCATTATCTGAATGGTTTTGTGGACCAATTGGTGGTAATATTCTTTGTTGTTCAAATTCATATGAACAAGCAGATATTATGTACCAGGGAATTGATGCAATGAGAGAAGAAAGTAGGACTCTTGAAAAAGTTACTCATAGAAACCAAAAAGGAATATTTTTTGGAAATCAGAAAAGAAAAAAGGCAAAAGGAAAATTTTCATATCAAAATAAAGGTAGCATAAAAAAATTATCTAAAAAAACAGGAGCAAAAGAAGGAAAGAATATTTCTGTTGGAATGGTGGATGAAGTTCATGAAATGGAAGATGATTCTTTAGTAATGCCAGTAAGACAAGCATTATCAACTCAAGATGAACCACTTTTCTTTGAATTAACAACAGAAGGTTTTGTTAATGATGGGTATTTAGATAAAAGATTAGAAGATGCGAGAAAGGTGCTTTATGGAGAGGTAGAAGATGAAAGATGGTTAATAGTTTTATATACTCAAGATTCAGAGGAAGAGATATGGCAAGATGAAAAAAGTTGGCAAAAGTCTAACCCAGCTATAGGAAAATTTAAAAAGTATTCTTTTTTAAGAGAGATGCTTCAAGCCGCTAAGAGAGATACTTCAACTAAAGCTTTTGTATTAGCAAAAGATTTTAATTTCAAGCAAAATAATGCATCAGCTTGGTTAGATAAAGAAACAATAGAAAATAATCTTGAAGCAGACTTAGAAGACTTTAGAGGAATGTTTGCAATTGGTGGAGCTGATTTATCCGAAACAAATGATTTAACTAATGCCAGGGTTTTATTTTTTAATCCTGAAACTAAAGATAAAACAACATTTAGTATGTATTTTATTCCATCAAGTAAATTAGAGGAATTAGATAGAGATGAAAAAGAGAAATTTATAGAATGGATAAAACAAGGATATATATATGTATGTGAAGGTAGTGAGGTAGAACAAAGTGATGTTGTAGCATGGTTTGTATCTTTGTATAAAAAATATAAAATACGAGTTGTTTGTACAGGATATGATAAATGGCAAGCAAAAGCATTTGCTAAAGAAATGGATGATTATGGGTTTGATTTAGAAAAAATAGGACAAGGTGACCAACTTAGTAATGCTATGGGAGTCTTAGAAGGAGATTTAAGAAACAAAAAATTAAATTATGCACAAAATCCAGTAGATAAATTTTGTTTACAAAATGTATGTGCAAAATGGAATAGCGAAGGGACTAAAAGAAAACCTATCAAAGTTCAAAATGATGATAGCAAAAAAATTGATGGAGCTATTACAATGTTAATTTGCTATGAAACTTTAGATAGATATAGAACTGAATATTGTGAATATGTAAGGAGGTGATAAGAAGGATGGGTATATTTAATATTTTAAATAAAGTAAAACAAAAAGTTAACAAGTATACATATGCAAAAATGATGAATGGATATACTCCAATATTTAATAGTTTTGGCAATGATATATATGCAAGTGATATTGTTCAAAATGCAATTAGATGCATTCAAAATGACATAAGTAAATTAAATCCTAAGCATATAAGGGTAGACCCTAATACAGGACTCCAAACAATAGTAAATGATAGTCTAAATAAACTACTTAAATATGGTCCTAATCCCCTAATGACAACAACAGACTTTTTAGAAAAAATAGTTTATTTAAGAGAAATGAACAAAAATGTTTATATTTATCCTGAATTTAAAAAAATTCTTTTAGAAAATGGTAAATATAAAAGAGAATATATTGGGTTATGGCCATTAAATCCAATAGAAGCAGATTTCCTTGAGGATGAAACAGGAACATTGTTTATTAAATTTATTTTTTCACAAGGGGATGATATTATTTTACCTTATAGAGATATTATACATTGGAGAAAGGATTTTGGTGCTAATGATTTTCTTGGTGGAGATGAAACAGGAAATGCTAACAATTCTGCATTGTTAAAATTATTGGATACTAATGACTTTATAATGCAAGGAATTAAAAAAAGTATAAAGTCTTCTTTGTCTGTAAAAGGAATAATGAAAATAAAAACTATGCTTGATGACAAAGAACAAGAAAAAAAGAGAATAGAATTTGAAACAAAGATGAAAAATTCTGAAAGTGGAATAGTACCAATGGATATTAAAGATGATTATATTCCAATTAAAATTGACCCTAAAGTTATAGATAAAGATACTATGGAATTTATAGATAAAAGGATTTTGGCTAATTATGGAGTATCTTTAAAAATATTTAATGGTGATTTTACAGAAGAGGATTATCAGGCATATTATGAAAAAAAATTAGAGCCAATGATAATTAGTCTTGGTAGAGCATTCACTAAAACATTATTTACAGAAAGAGAACTTGATGTTGGAAATGAAATAATATTCTATCAGCAAGGGCTAATGTATATGAATACTGCAAATAAAATTAATGCTGTAGATATTCTTACAAGACTTGGAACTATTACTGATAATGAAGTGTTAGCTGTATTTGGATATCCTCCATTTGAAGGTGGAGATATAAGACATATGTCCCTTAATTACATTAATAGAGATATAGCTGACCAGTACCAGTTAGCAGGAGCCACTAAAAAAGCTAAAGAAGGTGACAATAGTGAATAAAAATTTTAAAAGTGAACAAAGACTGGTTGAAATGAGAGCAGTAGATAATGATGATAATAAAATGATTATTGAAGGATATGCAATTACTTATGACCAGGCTGCAACTCATGAATATGGAAAGTATAAATTTACTGAAGTTATAAAAAGAGGAGCATTAGATAGCACAGATATGAAAGATGTTCCTTTAAGATATAATCACAATGATACTTGGTGTATTATGGCAAGGACCAGAAATAATAGTCTGCAATTAATAAAAGATGATGTAGGGTTAAAGATAAGAGCAGAGTTAATTGATACTCAAGGTAATAGAGACATCTATAAATCAATTCAAGAAGGGTTGATTGATAAGATGTCTTTTGCTTTTACTGTTGCTGAGAAGGGTGATAATTGGTCTTATGGAGAGTCAGAAACAGTAAGAGAGGTAACAAATATAAATAAATTATATGATGTAAGCGTGGTGGATACCCCGTTTTATGATACAACTTCTGTTTATGCAAGAAGTTTTGAATTGTTGGAGAATAATTTAAAACAGCTGGAGAGCTTAGACTTGAATAAAAGGAAGCTTCAAATGAAATACAAATATAAAGAATAGGAGTGAATAGAATGGATTTAGAAAAATTATTAGAAGAAGCAAAAGAGAGAAGAAAGGCTTTATATGAAAGTATTAAAGCAGCTGCAACTAATCAAGAATTAGATAAAATAGAGCTTGATATAAGAAAAGAAGATATAACTATAAGAAATTTAGAAGAAAAAATAAGAACTCTCAACAATAAAGGTGGAGAGGAAGATAGTGATGGAGAACCAGCGGCAAGAAGTTTAGATGAGGGAGTTCCTAAAGGAGGATTTAATCCATTAGCAACTTATAGAAAAAATAATCAGACATCTCAAGTAGAAAATGATGATGAAGCTGATGTATATGCATCATTAGAATATAGAAAAGCATTTAAAAATTATGTAATTAATGGAACTTCAATTCCTACTAAGTTTACCGAAAAAAGAGCAAATTCATTAACAATGGTTGGAGATGTATCAGCAGTTATTCCTACTACTATCATGAATAGAGTAATTGAAGATTTGACCGTAGAGGGTAAGATATTAAGCAGAATTACTCAAACTTCATACCCAGGGGGCGTTGAAGTACCAATTTCAGAAGTTAATTTAAAGGCAACTTGGGTAGAATCCGAAGATGCAACATCAGATGAACAGAAAGCAGCAATGAAAGCGAAAATAACATTTTCATATCATGTTTTAGAAGCAAAGATAGCAATAGGTTTATTGACTTCAACAGTTAGCTTACCAGTCTTTGAAGCAACAATAGTAAAGAATTTAAAGAAAGCTATGATTAGAGCATTAGAAGCTGCAATAGTATCTGGAACTGGTAGTGGACAACCTAAAGGATTTACTACATATGATTTACCAGCTAAACAAGTTGTAACAATGACTCCAACAGAAATGGGAACTGTAAAAGGTTGGGCAAAACCAGAAGCAGCAATAGATGAAGCGCATGATGGTGACCCTCTTGTATATGCAATGAATAAAACAACATGGGATACTTATGTAAATTCCATGGTAGATTCTAATGGTCAAAAAATTGGACTTGGAAGAATCGATGAAAAAGGAAGAAAAGTATTAAATGGTAGAGAAGTATTTATAACTGATAGATTGCCAGGAATGGATGCAGCAAAAGCAGGAGATATAGTTGGAGCATTAGTTAATTTAGAAGAATACCTTCTAAACTCTAATTTAGCAATGTACTATAAAAAATGGTTTGATGAAGATACAAATAAGTGGAAACATAAAGCATTAATGATTGCAGATGGTCAAATGGCTATTGGAAAAGACAGTAATAATAAATTAGTTGGTGCAGGTGGTTTAGTATATATTAAAAAGGGAACTGAATCATAAACTTAAGAGGTGAGTAAATGGAAAAACTCTTAGAGGATATTAAAGAATCATTGGGTATAACCTCAGATGATTATGAGGTAAATAAAAACTTAACCTTAAAGATAAATACAGTAAAAATGTATTTAGAAAAAGGCGGAGCTGACATTCCAGACAATGACGAAGAAATAAACGATATAATAAAAGGCTGCATTGCAATAGGAGTTAATGATTTACTTAATAATAAAGCAGGGGAAACAAAGTTTTCTCCTGCTTTTAATATTCTTGCAATGCAAGTATGCAGATAGGAGGATTCTATGGGATATATAAATCCATGCTATTTATTAACTATAAATAACAATAAAGTGAATGAAATAGGAGACTGCATACAAGAAACTGTTGAAAGAAAAGTGTATGTTGATGTTTCATCAGTAAGGCAATCTGAATTTTATCAAGCACAAATTGCTGGATTTAAGCCAGAATTAACAATAATAATTAGAAATTTTGAATACAAAGGAGAAGAAAGACTTTTATTCAATAATAAAAAGTATAGAGTATTAAGAACATATGATAAAAAAGATGGAACTATAGAATTAACATGTGTAGGTGATACAAATGGCAATACCCAGTCCAATTAAAATTAAAAAAGATGGTGTAGAGTATATATCTAAGGTAGATAGATGTAAATACACTATAAAAGAACTCACAAGAGCAGCATTAAGAGATTGTGGAAAATTAATTTGCAATAGGACCAGAAAACTTATAAAAAGAAAAACTGGGAGACTTGCAAAAAATACTCAATATTGGGTAAGAAAAACACAAGGAGACCTTCAAGTTGGATTTAAACCAAAGGGGTTCTATGGTATGTATCAGGAGCTTGGAAGTGAAAAAGTAAGAAAAATAGGAGCTTTAAGGAATGCAACTAATGATAATATAACTGAAATTAGGAAGATTCAAGGAGTATATTTGAGTGCTATAGAGGATGAGAATAGAGCTCTTGGAATTATTTCTGAAGATGAATATGAAGGTGAGTAGATGGGAAAACATAAAGAACTTAGAAAAAGTATATTAAACCTTTTAAATGAAGTCTCTTCAAGAGTTAGTTTCCAAAAAGCTAAAAATACTGAATATCCTTATATTGTTTTTGATTTAGAAAGAATAAATATAGAAGAAAAAAGTATATATCAGCTTGAAATTAACTTGTATGACCAGGGAGATTCTACAGCAACTTTAGAAGATTTAGCAGATGAGGTTGAAGAACTGCTTAATAGAACTGTTCTTAAAAATGAATACCATACTATTAATTTTTATATAAATAAAAGAAATAATCTTATTGAAGAAGATAAAGATAAAAAAAGAATAAGATTGTTAATAGATTTAAATTATTATGGAAGGAGTTAAAAAACATGGGGTTGTTTAGAAAAAAAACATATACAGGAGTTACAGAAAATACAAAAGAACATCTTGTATTAGATGCAGGAGTATTTTTTAAGAATTATGATGTAGAAAAAGATACTGTAGAAACAGCAATAGAAGCTGGTAAACTTCTTGGAGCAACACAAGGTGGTGGAGAATTTACTGCTAAGCCAGAAATTCGATATATTGAAGCTGACGGTCTTAAAAACAAGACAAAAGGATTTGCTGTGATAGATGACTACGAGGTTAGTATTACAGCTAATATGCTTGAAATAACAGAAGATATATTAGTAGCAACTTTATCTACAGCTACTAAAGACACAAGTACAAATGCTAAATATACCATTATAAAGCCTAAGGAAACTATAGAGGATTCAGATTATATTGATAATATAACATGGATTGGATGTCAAACAGGAAGTAAAGAGCCTCTAATAATTCAAATTTTTAATGCTCTAAGTCAAGATGGTCTAAGCTTAAAACCACAGGCAAAAAGTGAAGCAGTACTTGCAGTTAATTTTGCAGGAAACTATGATATTTCAAATTTAGATGAGCCACCATTTGCAATATATTATCCAGTTAAAACTGTATAAATAGGGAGGAATATTAAATGCGTAAATTGATTTTTTCAGACATATTTGTGGCAGGTAGAATAATTAAAAAATTAGAACTTAAGGAAAAACTTAAAGAAATTTATTCAAAAGTACAAGAAGAAAAGAAAAATATAAATGATGAAGAAAGAGAAAATCTAACTAAAAACACAGGAATAGATATAATATATGCAATCTTTACAGAATGTGTAGAAAGTAAAATGGAAAATGCATTATATGAGTTTTTAGCTGGACCATTTGAATTAAATCTAGAAGAGGTTAAGAATTTAGAGGTAGAAGAGGTTATTAATAAATTTAAGCAGTTAGCAAAGGAGAATAACTTAATAGATTTTTTCAAAAAAGCGGGTCAATTGAAATTATAAAATTTCAAGACTTGCTTTTTTCAAGATATAACAATCCAGAATTAATATTAAATATGGATTATGCTGAAGGATTTGATTTATTAAATTATGCTATTAAATCTATTAGAAATGATAAATTATTTTTTAGATGGACAGTTAATTATGAAAAAATAGGTATGAGTTATGAAGAATTTAAAGAAAAAGTAATTTCTAAATTTAATTCAACTAATGTTAATTTATCTGCTAAAGAAATTCTTAATAATATAAAAAACATAATGAAAAAATATAATAAGTAGGTGAAGAAATGGAAATTTTTAAGCTATTTGGGTCTATTTTAGTTGATACAGATAAAGCAGATGAATCTATTTCTAAAACCGATAATAAAGCAAAAGGATTTATAAGTAGATTAGGAAATGGAATAGCAACTGCTGCAAAATGGGGAGCTGGAATTGTAGCTGCTGCTGGTTCTGCTGCAATAGCAGTTGGAACAGTAGCTGTAAATGCAGCTGATGATTACCAAAAAGCATTGAATAAACTTCAAGTACAAACTGGTGCAACAAATGAGAATATGACTGAATTAGGTGATGTCATTAGAAATGTGTATGGCAATAATTTTGGTGAAGATATGAATGAAGTAGCTGAAAGTGTTGCATTAGTTAAAAAGAACTTAAATCTGACAGGAGATGAACTTCAAAATGTAACAGAATATGCGTTAGGTTTTAGAGATGCATTTGGATATGAAACAGAAGAAAGTACAAGAGCAGCTAAAGCTATGATGGACCAATTTGGAATTAGTGCTGAAGAAGCTTTTAACCTTATGGTGCAAGGTGAACAACAAGGATTAGATTATTCAGGAGAGCTTATAGATAATATAAATGAATATTCTGTACATTTTGCTCAACTTGGATTGTCAGCAGAAGATATGTTTAATGTTTTTTTAGATGGTTCTGCAGAAGGAGCATTTAATCTTGACAAAATTGGAGATGCTGTAAAGGAACTTGGAATAAGAATAAAAGAAGGTTCAGCTAATGATGCATTAAAAGAATTAGGTTTTGATGCAGATGAAGTAGTTAAAAAGTTTAATGATGGTGGGGATAGTGCAAAAGAGGCTTTTTATGGAATATTTGAAGCTTTAGGCAAGGTTGATGACCAAACTAAATTAAATACACTTGGAACTTCTCTAATGGGAACTATGTATGAGGATTTAGGAAAAGAGGCAATAATAGCTCTTGGAGAAATGTCAGATGGTTTTAATAAAACAATAGATTCTGCAAATCAGATGAATTCTATACAATATAATTCATTTTCAGAGGCTATAGCAGGAATAAAAAGACAGGTTGAATCAAATATATTAATTCCATTAGGAGAATTAGTATTACCAACATTAAATAAATTTGCAAATTGGTTTGTAGGAGAAGGGCAGGAATATATAAAGAAGTTTTCAAATACTATAATGAGTATAATGCCATATGTTGCATCAATATTTTTAAATGTATTTAATGCAATTACTGGGGCTATTAGTTTTTTGGAAAATATATTTAATCAAGTCACTGGAAATATATCATTCTCATGGAGTGACTTATTATCTAAGATTAAATTATTTTGGGAAAGTATAGGAAAACCAATTTTCGATGCATTTTGTACAATATTCAATACTATTTATGAGAATGTTGGACCAATAATAAGTGGATTACAAGATTTATGGCTTACATTAATGAGTTATGTATCTACTTGTTGGGATTCAATAGGAAAACCAGTTTTTGATTTTTTTATAAATATAGTAAATAAGCTTGTAGAAGTATTTAACTATGTCTTTCCTATACTTGCAAATATATTTTCAGGGCTTTGCGATACATTAAAATTATTTTGGGAGAATATAGGAAAACCAGTTTTTGAAGCAGTTGGAGCATTTATATCAAATGTATTATTACCATTATGGGAAGAAAAATTTTCTAAAATGGCAGATAAGGTTATGAATATATTTAAGAATATAGGTGAACTTTGGAATAATGTACTAAAACCAATTTTAGATGGAATAATACTATTTATTGGAGGAGTATTTCAAGGAAATTGGAGTAAGGCTTGGGATGGAATAAAATCTATCTTAAAAGGTTTATGGGAAGGTATAAAAACAATATTACTATCCCCAATAGAATGGTTTTTAGGAAAAATTGAAGGATTAGTGGATAAAATAACAAGTCCATTTAGAAAAGCAGCCGATGCAATAAGTAATATTTGGAGCAGTATAAAAAGTGCATTTAAACTTCCGCATTTTACTTTAGAAGGTTCTTTAAATCCATTAAAGTGGATAGATGAAGGAATGCCAAGTATAGGAGTTGATTGGTATGCTAAAGGTGGTATTTTTACAAAGCCTACAGTCCTTTCTGGAGGAATAGGGGTTGGAGATGCTGAGAATGGAAAAGGAAGTAATCCTGAAGCAGTAATTCCTTTAGACATTTTATGGAGTAAATTAGATAAAATAGCTAATAGACCAATAATAGTACAAGCTTCTAACGGAAAGGAACTAATGAGGTTTTTAGCACCTTATAAAGATGAATTTGAAAAATATGAATTAGGAAGATAGGAGGATATATGAAGGATTTTGAATTATTTTTTAATGGTCATAATTGCAGAGAATTTAATTTAATAGTTTCAAAATATTCTTCTATTCCAAGGTTAAACGAAGAATATGAAGAAGTTGAAATAGAAGGAAGAAACGGTTCTTTATATGTAAATAAAGGAACATATAAAAATAGAAAAATAGATATAGAATTTAAACTAATAGCAAAAGAAGAGTATTATATTGATTTTGAAAAAGTAGAAAAATGGCTTAATACAATAGAAGATAATTCATTGATATATGGTAGAGGTGATAGAAGGTTTGCAGTAAAAAAGCTTATTGTAGGGGATTTGACAAAAGAAATAAGAGTATGTGGAGTATTTAAGGTCACTTTTATATGTGAACCATTTCAACAAGATATAGAAGAAACAAGTATAGATGTTATTAAAAATAACAATGTTTATATTTCAGGAGATTTTGAAGCAGAACCAACATTTGAAATAGAAGGAAATGGAAATATTTCGATTGATATAAACAATTCACTGGAGGTAACTATTAAGGAAGTAAAAGATAAAGTGATTTTGAATTCTAAATTAATGCTATGCTTAAATGCTGATGGTAATAGTATTCTAAATAAAATGTATGGAAATTTCCCAACACTTAAGCCAGGGGAAAATACTATAGTAATTAATGGAGCCATAACTAAAGCAATTTTGAATTTTAGAAATTTATATAGGTAGGTAAAGAAAGGTGAAACAAATAAAAATATCGATTTATGATAATAATACTTCACCAGAGGATGTTCTTAAAACTAATGGAATTGCTATTTTGGATAACATTTGTACTAAAGCAGAAACAGAAGAAGATTTATCAACAGGTAATTATGTTTTAGATGCAACCTTTTTAGTGGATGAGGAAGGTATTTATAATTATCTAAAAGAAGAAGCTATTTTAAAAGTAAAAATGGATTATGGAGACGAAATATTTACTATATCAAAAGTTGAAAATGGAACCAGGTATATTGATATAGTTGCAAGGCAAATAACTATTTCAGAATCATTATCATTACATCTTGAAGATATAAGACCAACAGAAACTTCTGGAGCTGGAGCAATTCAACATATGTTAGATAATGCATATGGAAGAAAAAATATTACTGTTTTTTCTGATATAACTAAAAAAGGTACAGCTTATTATATTGAAAAAAGCTTATATGAAGCATTACATGATTCAGAAAATTCATTTCAAGAGGTTTGGGGTGGAGAAATATTAAGAAGACAATATAATCTTTCTATATTAAGTCATGTGGGCCAGGATAATGGTGTATGCATAATGGAAGGAAGAAATCTTAAAGGATTTGAAGGAACATCCAATATAGATGAACTTTGCACAAGGGGAAGAGGACAAGGATATAATGGCATAAAAGGTAATTATATATTGAGTCCACTTGTTAACAGTTATTCAGGAGTCTATACGAAAATATTTGAATATTCTAATGTAAAAGTAAGGGATGAAAATACTTCTGATGATGAAGAAGGAATTATATTTGATAGTGAAAAAGAAGCAATTAAATATCTTGATAAACTTGTAGAAAAAGAATTTTCAGAAAATGATGTAGATAAAATTAAAGCTACATATAGTATTGATTATGAACAACTTGAAAAAACAGTAGAATATAAAGATTATATAAAAAGCGAAAGAGCATTAATTGGAGACACAATACGAGTATATATTCCAAGATTAGATGTAGATATTAATGTAAGAGTAATGGTAAAAAAATATGATGTATTAGCTCAAAAAGTCATTTCATTAACATTATCAAATTATATTCAACCTAAAGCTATAAAATTTTCTGATATACAAAACCAATTAAATAAACTAAGCCAAGAAAATAAAAATATGTTAGAACAAGCAAAAGATTTTGCAACAGCAAGTATAATTGCAGGAATGAAAAACAGTTATGTAATAGTAAAGAAAAATATGATAATAGTAGGAGATACTGCTGATATAAATACAATGCAAAACTGTTGGATATGGACTAAAGAGGGATTAGGGCATAGCTCAACAGGAATTGACGGACAAATGAATACAGCTCTAACATCAGATGGACAGATTGTAGCAGATAGAATTCTAACTGGAGTTTTATCTGCTATTTTAATACGTTCTTTGGATGGAAAATCTTATTTTGATTTAGCAACAGGAAATTTAGTACTTGGAGATGGACGAATAGAAATAAAAAATAAATCAGGAGCAAACGTTCTTTATGCAGATTCTTCAGGAAATATAAATATTAGAGGAAATATCTATAATTATGATTCATCAGGAGTAAAAAGATGTAGTATAGAAAAGCAAAAGTTGAATGTCTATGACAATTCAGAGAATTATATTGGAGGGATTGGATTAAATTCTAAAAAAGGAAATATAGAGATAAAAGGATTAACATTTGATTTAGAGCCTTCAGGAAAATATATGGCATTTGCAAGAAAAGAAAGTGATGATTCTGATGAGTATACAACAATGTTATGTTTTTCAAGAGAAAATGGTATGTATGAAGAGGATGGATTGCATTTAGGATGTGATTTATACGGACATTGGAAAACTCTTCATCAGGTAAAGTTAGATGAAGTTAGTTCAGGAGGATATAGTGGATATACAGGAGCAATTGATTTTATTCAATCTATTACTGCAAATGAAGATGGTTCTATAAGTTGGAAGTACAGTAAGTTACAAGTTAGAAATGGTATTATTGTTGGATATTGGACATAGAACATAGAGAGGATTATATTATGGAAGAAGAAATTAAAAAAATAATTGATGGAGTTCAACCTGAGAGTCATGAATGCAATGTTAAAGAGGGAACAATAAACATCAAGGAGGTTAAATATGAGACAGATAGAATATAATATAGACATTAATAAGAGTAGTTATAATTATAAAGTATGTATGCAAAATGATGATTTAGAAATAAAAGTTAATGTATATAATAATTCATTGGCTTATGATTTGACAAACTCAACTATAAATTTAAATTGGGTTGTGCCAGACGGAACCCCATTAACTAAAAATAATTTAGAAAAAGAAAATAATGTAGTAATAATAAAATTAAATAATGATTTTACTGAGATAAAAGGTAAGGCTAAATTTGAACTGGAAATAATAAATGATGGAAAAATGACTACATTCCCATTGGAAATTGTAATAGTTCAAAAATCTTTTCAATCTGAAGCTGTTAATAATAAAATAATTGAAGTATTAGAAACAATACAAATGGATGAATATATAGATGAGTTTCTTGATGGTATAAAAAAGAAACAAACAGAATTAAGTTCGCAAATGGACGAAAAAGCGAACAAAAATGATGTAGCAAACTTGAGCAGTGTAACACCAGAGTTTGCAAGCAGTATAGATAAAATGATTGACACTACTAAAACATATGTAAACATATCCGACGGGTATATATACTTATACAATTCTACTACAAGTAAATTTGAAAAAAGTAGTCTACAATACCAAGCCACAGGATTAAATGATAAAAGCGTTGATATTACCAAGTTAGAAGAAAAAATACAGAATAAATTTGAAAAAGAAACAACAGAAACTGATATAATTGGTGGTGAATTGAGTATTTCCAAATATATGATTAATGGTGTTGATAGTACAAGTAAAGTTGTTGAAGGCAATAGTCTTGCATATACAACAAATACAACTTACGGCACTTACGGGTGGATTTTTGAAAATATAAAGGGTAAAAAATATCAAGTTATTTCTACTGTAGAGAATATAGGTAACGTATCAGCTGATTTTAACTTTATGAAAGCGTACAAAGCTGAAATAAGTGGTGGAGTTGTTGGACTTAATGGAGAAATCGTAGGTGAAATGGTAACATTAGACAGTGGAGTGAGTGTGACAAAAACATACATTATAACATCTGATCAAGATGAAACTATATATAAAGGGATTGCACTCTGTATTAAATGCAATATTAATGGTGCAACACTTAAATTAACTCAAACTGTAAATGAAATTAATACTGTCACAAATATAAGTGGGCTAAAAATGATAGCAGATGTAGCAAATACATTAAGTCCTGAATATAAAAAAGAATTATTCAATGAATTTTTCAACAACTGGAATGGGGCAGAAGTATTAGCTATAGGGGATAGCTTAACAAGTGCTAAAAAATGGCAATTAAAAACAACAGAACTATTAGGTTGTAATATAATCACACATGCTAAAGGCGGGAAAGGCTACATTGACCTTATAGATGGAGAAAATGGACAAGATGGTGATTACGACAACGAAACAGATGTAAGTGGTGTATTAAGACCATTGAGTGTTGATGATGTTATAGGAAAGAAATTAATAATAGTTTACGCAGGATATAACGAAAGACATATGAGTTACGGGGAAATAGGAGATGTTTATCCAACTAACAATACTTTAGCTGGTAAAGTACAATATGTTATCAATTCTATTTACAGTTTATTGGAACAAGCCGATAATTTAACTTGTAAACTACTATTCATAACACCTCATTGCGTAGGGACCTATGGGTATGTTAATATAGATGGCTATGGAGAATATCCTTTAGGGACAGGAAGAACATTAGAGGGCATTTCAAATATTATAAAAAAAGTCGCTGAATATAACAATATAGAAGTATTAGATTTATGGCATAATAGTGGAATTGGAAAATTTACATGGGACATATATTGTGCGAAAACACCAGCTAGTGCAACTGCTCCATATCCAGATAATGTAGATTTAGTACACTTAAACGCATCAGTAGGTTATCCACATTTAGGCACATTGATAGCTAATAAAATAAAAACTATGTAATTCTCAATAGACCCAAATTGCGAACAAGAGATTGGACAAGCTCCAGTCTCTTTTCTATACAAAAAATAAGAAAGGAATGATAAATATGAGTATTAAAGATTTAGAAACATGTTTCTATGAAGCAAGTATACAAGGATATAAATATGTTGGTGTAAAAATTGAGATGGAAGAATTCCCAAAAGCTGAAATTATAATTAATGAAAATGCTAACTTTGAAAAAAAGTTTGAGTACTACAAAAAAGCTTATAATAATGATTTAACATTAAAAACTTTTAATGGAATAAAGATTATTGGATTTACTTATGGAGATACTTTTGAAGAAATAGAAAAAGATTTATTAGGAGCTTAAAGGAGAATAAATAAATGAATAGTATAAGAAGTCCTGCATCCACTTGAGGGTGCTTTTTATTTTAAAAAAATTAGCTTAAGGAGTATAGATATGAATGAAGAGTTAATAAAGGATAAATTAGAAAGAAATGAAATAAGGCTGAATGACCATTCAAAAAGACTTGATAAGCTAGAACAAGATAGTAGAGAATTACAAACAGAAATAAAAAATCTTTGTGATAGCTTAAAAAGTTTAACAAGCATAATGAAATGGTTCATAACTGCATTAGTTGGAGCTTTTATAAGCTTCTTTTTTTATGCAATACAATCAGGATTATTTAAGTAGAAAGAAGGGTATAGTATGGAAAATATAATGAATTATGTTACAGAAAACAGTTTAATTATGATACCAACATTATATATTATTGGCTATATTATAAAGAATATGGACGCAATAAAAGACAAATATATTCCTTTAATTCTATTACCATTAGGAATATTAGGTAGTATAGCTTTAAATGGTGTATCAGTTGTAAATGTAATACAAGGAATCTTAATTACTGGTGTAACCGTATATGGAAATCAAATTGTTAAACAGGTTGGTAAAGAAGAGTAGGACAAGTTCTTACTCTTTTTATTTATTATGAAAGGAATGATATTAATGAAAATAGCTGTAAGAGGAGGACATAATTTTAGTGTTCGTGGTGCAAGTGGATTAATTGATGAAACTTCAGAGGATAGAAAAGTAAAAGATAGTGTTATATCTTTATTAAAAAGTAAAGGAATAGAAGTATTAGATTGTACCTCACCAGATAGTTATAATACAGTAAGTTCTGATTTAGTATATGGAGTTGATAAAGCAAATAATTGGGGTGCTGATTTATTTTTATCAATACATTTTAATAATGCCTATGATAACTATAATGGAAAATTAGGAACTGAAACAGTAGTTTATAGTGGATTTGATATAGCACAAAGAATTGTAAATAAGATTAGTGAATTAGGCTTTGTGAATAGAGGAATGAAAAATGACACAAGAGGATTATATGAACTTAAACATACAAACATGAAATCAGTAATTGTAGAGTGTTGTTTTGTTGAAGCAACAGAAGATGTAGCATTATATAAAAAAGTAGGACCAGGAGGAATTGCAAAGGCCATAGTAGAAGGAATATTGAATATCAGTTTAAATAATAAAGTAAATACTTCAGAACAAAATTATAATGATTTAATAGAATATCAAGCTCATGTGCAAAGTATAGGTTGGCAAGGTAAAAAACATGGTGGAGAAACAGCAGGTACAACAGGTCAAGCAAAAAGACTTGAAGCTCTTACAATCAAGTGGGAAGGTAAAGGAAATCTATATTTTGAAGGTCATATACAAAATATAGGTTGGACATCTAAGAGAGTATCAGGTGAAGTGATAGGAACTATAGGTGAAGCTCTTAGATTGGAAGCAATTAAAATATGGTTAGAAAACTCTGATAGAAAGTTAAAATATAGAGTTCACATTCAATCCAAAGGCTGGAGTGATTGGATGCAGGAAAAAGAAATGGCAGGTACAACAGGTCAAGCAAAAAGACTTGAAGCTATAGAAATAAAAGTGGAATAAAATAAATTTATAAAGGGTAGCAGATGGACTTAGGTCTATTTGTTACCCTTTATTTTTTTATCTTTTTTAGAAAA
>ERZ857785.1822-NODE-1822-length-21251-cov-7.431874_pt1 | contig 21251 bp, 16 predicted proteins | sample MGYA00519763_ERZ857785 | MGnify/ENA primary metagenome ERZ857785 (study PRJEB31778, sample SAMEA3449365) | human gut metagenome | biome: human gut; feature: human-associated habitat; material: faeces | place: United Kingdom | collected 2010/2012 ...
CTTGACGAGCTGGCAAAGTACCTCTACGAGAAGGAGACCATCACCGGCGACGAGTTCATGGCCATCCTCGAAGAAAAAGCCTCAGATGAAAAATAAAAGGAAAGCGCTGCAATAATCCGACCGCCGTATCCGTATTCATTACAGATACGGCGGTTTTCTGATGCGCCGTGTCGCAAATAAGATAGTAATTTGGGAAGATCCCTCCGTCAGCGCTGACAGAGAGGTCGTCCCCCTACAGGAGGATACGACATATGAGACTGAACAAGAACACTGCACGCCGTGCCGCTGCTGCGGCCGCTCTGCTGACCATGACCGCTGCAATGAGCGTGGGTGCTTTCGCTGCCGATGACACGGTCGTCGAGGGCTATCTGCCCCCGCAGGCCGAGAGCGTCATGACGCAGGGCGACATCGCCCTCCACTCCGACGTTCCGGTGGGGGAGGTAGACCCCAACTACGGCGGCTACGCCTCCCCGGTGGAGAATCCCATTCAGGGCAACGTCATGATGATCTCCGATGCAGCGGAGGAAAAGCACGAGGCCCGTTACACCGTCAAGGGTCTGCTGGGCAAGCAGGTGCTTTATACCGCCCGTCAGGAGGGCCAGGTGCTGACGCTGGACGCTCCGGATGACAACGCTACCTTCCGGGCCACCATCCTCGATATGCAGGCCCTGCTGGATCAGGGTGTGAGCACGCTGGTGTTCAAGACCGGCAAGACCTCCACCACCCTGAACCTGACCCTCCTGTGCGAGGGCCAGAAGTCCGGCACCAAAGTGACCCTGCGCCACCTCGGCAGCAGCACCCGCCTCACCGTGGGCTTCCGCAGCCGCCGCGACCTCATCGTCGGCCGCTGAGCCGCAAACGAACCGTTTTCTCTCCTCTTTTCCACTGATACGAACAGCAAGAAGGCCCGCTGCATTCATCGCAGCGGGCCTTCTTGTGTGTTCAGATGGTATCGTCCGGGCCGCTCCCGCCCTGCTCCGAGGCATAGAGGAGCATCAGGTGGTTTGCACTGGCCTCCAGCTGGCTCTTGGCCTGACGGAGGTTCGCTTCCTCCGTCTCGTTCATCTTCTCGGGCTTATCCTTCCGCAGGCAGCGGCGGAGGTTTGCCACATCGGCTTTGATGCGGTTCTTCTCCTCCTTATCCAGCTCTTTCTTGCACTTCGAGAGGGCTTCGTCTACCTTATAGGCCAGCACTTCGGCCTGATTGTGGAGATCGAGACGCTCCTTGCGGCGGCTGTCCTCGGCCTCGTAGGCGGCGGCGTCCGCCATGGCGCGCTGGATCTCGTTCTCCGAGAGGTTGGTGCTGCCGGTGATGGTGATGTTCTGCTCCCGGCCTGTGCCGAGATCCTTGGCCGACACCTTGACCACGCCGTTGACGTCGATGTCAAAGGTGACTTCGATCTGAGGTTTGGACGAGAAGCTGGCCCGGATGCCGTTCAGCTTGAACTTGCCGAGGCTCTTGTTGTCCCGGGCAAAATGCCGCTCGCCCTGCAGGACGTTGATCTCCACGCTGGTCTGCATGGGGCGGGCCGTGGTGAAGAGCTGGCTCTTGCGGGTGGGGATCATGCTGTTGCGGGTGATGAGGGGGGTGGCCACGCCGCCCAGCGTCTCAATGGACAGCGTCAGCGGGGTGACATCCATCAGCACAAGGCCCTGCGCGGCCGCGCCGGTGGCACCGGCCAGCTTTCCGCCGCCCTGCAGCAGACCGCCCTGCACGGCGGCACCCATGGCCACGCATTCATCGGGGTTCAGGGTGTGGCTGGGCTCACAGCCCAGCAGCTCCCGGACCTGCCGCTCCACAGCAGGCATCCGGGTGCTGCCGCCCACCAGCAGGACTTTGCCCAGCTGGCTGGCGGAAAGCCCGGCATCCCGCAGGGCGTTCTGCACCGGCTGAACGGTGCGGGCCAGCAGGTCACCGGTCATCATCTCAAACTGGGGGCGGCCCAGGCTCAGATCCAGATGGTGAGGGCCATCCTTGCCCACCGCGATAAACGGCAGGTTCAGCTGGGCGGAAAGCGCACTGGAAAGCTCCTTCTTGGCCTTTTCCGCTTCCTCCTTCAGGCGGCCCATGGCGGCGGGGTCCTTGGTCAGATCGATGCGGTCAGATCTGCGGAACTCCGCCACAGCCCACTCAACGATGCGCTCGTCAAAGTCATCGCCGCCCAGATGGGTATCGCCGCCGGTGGCCAGCACCGTAAAGGTGCCGTCCTCGATCTCAATGATCGAAACATCAAAGGTGCCACCGCCCAGATCATAGACCAGGATCTTCTGGGGAGCCTCGTTGTCCAGGCCGTAGGCCACTGCGGCGGCGGTGGGCTCGTTGATGATGCGCAGAACATTCAGGCCCGCAATGCGGCCCGCGTCCTGAGTGGCCTTGCGCTGGCTGTCGTCAAAATAGGCAGGCACGGTGATGACGGCCTCGGTCACAGGCTCGCCCAGGTAACTCTCGGCATCGCGGCGGATCTTGGTCAGGATCATGGCGCTGATCTCCTGCGGGGTCAGATCTCTGCCATCGATATGCACCCGGTAATCAGAACCCATGTACCGCTTGATGCTGGACACCGTGCGGCCGGAGTTTGTGGCGATCTGGCGCTTTGCCGCGCCGCCCACCAAACGCTCGCCATCCTTGGTAAAGGCCACCACGCTGGGGGTGGTGCGCTCGCCTTCGGCGTTGGTGATGACCACAGGCTTGCCGCCCTCCACCACCGCCACGCAGGAGTTGGTGGTACCAAGGTCGATTCCGATCACTTTGCTCATAGTGCTTGTCCTCTTTTCTTCGGCGCAGAATATTTCCTTGAATATCTTACCGGTTTCCTATGACGATTTCTTAGAACAAATGTAAAGAAACTGTGTTTCAGGCGTTTTTATCGTCGGCCAGCAGCTGATCGGTCAGCAGTTCAGCCTCCCGCAGCCAGTCGGCAGCATCCGTTTCGCCCTCGGCCTGCAGGATCCGAAAGCCCTGCACGGCTTCAGCCACCTGCAGCAGCGCCTTTTTGCGGGAAAGGTACTGGGTCTCGTACTGGGCAAGGCGCAGGCAGACCTGCGGGGTGTAGGCGATGTCCGGCACCTCCCGGGCAGCGCTCTGGGCGCGGCGGTAGTATTGCAGGGTCTCAGCCATCTCCCCGCCCGATGCGGCACAGTCATCCCCCAGGGCGATCATGGCCTGCACCTCCCCGGCCTGTGCGGCCTTTTTCCACATCCGCCGGGCCTGGGTCTTATTCTTCCGGGCACCCCGGCCATAATACAGGCAGTCCCCCAGGGCAGAAAGCGCCTCTGCGCTGCCCGCCTCGGCGGCGGCAGTGTAGCGGGCCGCTGCCTCCGGCCAATCCCCGGCCCGGGCGGCGGCGTGCCCGGCTTCCAGCTCCTGAGCGCCGGGGTTGTCGCTCCCCCGCTCCGATCTCAGCAGCCCGCTGAGCAGGGAGACATCCAGCGTGGCAGAGCTTGTCCACGGGTCCAGCACCACACCATCGATGCCGTCCGTTTCCAGCGCATACTCCATGGCGCTGCGCAGGCTGCGCTCCACCATGGGGCGGGTGGCGCTGGCCTTTTCCGCCTCGGCGTTCTTTACCGAGGTGAACAGCGGCAGATAGTTCCGCTCTTTCCGGGTGTGGAGCAGCCAGGGCTGCAGGCCCTCGGCCCGCTCCTCCGGGATGGGCAGGTGTGCCCAGGGGGCGGCCCCGCTCTGGGGGTCCACCGCCGCATCCAGCGGCACCAGCACCTTGGTCTGCAATTCCAGCGCATAGTTCAGGGCGTTCATCAGGCTCCAGAAATGTTCCTCGTTCTGCTCCCGGTACAGCCGCGCCACGGCCTCCTCCACAAACGGGCAGCCTGTGCCCACCGGCCCGTACTGCGGCGCAGTCCGCTTTTTTCCGCTGCCCACCGGCCGGAAGCGCCGACCGCCCATGTTGTATGCCATTTATCTCACCCTTCTTTTTCATCAATAGGATAAGTATAGCAGGAATCCGCAAATTTCACAATATTTTCCCGCAGGCAGCCGAACGCAAAAACAGCAGGCGGCTGCACATGGCCGTCTGCTGTTCGGTTCACCCTTCTGCCGGTTTCTCCGCATCGTCCAGATAGTCCTCGATGCTGCCGATGCTGTACCGGTTCTCGTTGGCTTTCACGCTCCGTGCACTGGCATCGTAGCAGGCTTCCAGAATGGGCATCACTGGCTGCTGGCCCTCCGGGTCGGTCAGATGTCCGATGGCCCGGGCCTCATAGTAGTTGTCGATGATCTGGTTCACGATCCGTTTGCGGTCACGGAGCGGAGTCTGCAGGTTGGCCAGCAGCTCCTGCCGGATGCCGCAGCTGTTGCTGCCGTGGTCGCCGAACAGGATGTAATACTCCTGCTCGATCTCCAGCGGTGCAGCCTGATGCAGATAATAATCCGCCAGTGTCCTCCGCTTCTTTTCGGTGCTGAAGCCCTTGATATCCTCCATGCCGCGCGGAAAGAGTTCCGGATGCCGGATCCACATTTCATAGGGCCCCACCGGCAGGTGCAGAGTATCGAATACATCCAGAAAATCCTCCAGCGCAATGCGGATCTCGCCCCGCTCCCATTTCTGAATGGTGCGCTTGTCCCGCCCCAGCATATCCGCAAGCTCCTGCTGGGATCTGCCCGCCACGTTCCGGGCAAAGGCAATGGCTTCCCCGATTCGGTTTCGGTAGTTGGACATATTCTTTCCCTCCTGACACACACTTGTACACCAGGCATTCCAACGTCTGGCGACATAAAATACTTTCCTCTGATAAAAGGATAATGGTTTGTCCCGCCTTCTGTCAAGAGTTGCAAATTCAATCACTTCACGTCAAATTTTTGTTAAATGTGTCATTCAAGCCGGACAGCCGCCTTTTTTGCAGAGATTTCGCCGCTCCGTGGGGCATCCGCCCCCTGTCTTAAACAACGTTCGGGCCATTTTGTCCTTTTTCACCTGCCGGAGGCGGCCGGATGTGTCAGGTACACCACAACACGCAACGCAAAATATTTTTTGCAAAAAAATTCCTCTTCGGCAAGTTTTTCCCAACGCATCCGTTTCCATACACGCAAAAACCGCCCATAGCCGTCAAAAACAGCCATGGGCGGGTGCTTTTTCTTTATGCCAGTTTGTTCAGCCTTACGGCAACGTAGGGGTCAGGGAGCTTGAGTTCGTCGGCAAGGTCGGCTTCAGATTCGTACTTCTCCGCCGCCATGCCCACCACAACGCTGCACACGTCAAAGCGTCCGGCAGGCGAAAGAGCCGTGACCTTGGCTTCTCCATCGGCAATGGCGGTCACCACGCCGTCCGCATCCACGGTAACGACACCCGGGTTGCTGCTGACCCATGTAATGGGCACACTGCCGCCGCCTTCCACCGCAACGGTGGCCGTCAGACGTTCCTGGGTGCCCACGGTGCGGAGCAGCAGGTCACTCTTGTTCAAGGTCACCTTGCCGATATCCGAAGTCACCGTGACGCTGCACCGCAAAGCCTGGCCGTTGGAGACCATTGCCGTGATGGTGGTGGTGCCCGCTGCCTGAGCCGTGACAAGGCCCTTGTCGCTGACTGTGGCAACCTCAGGGTTGCTGCTCATCCACTGGTAGACATAGAGGAAGGAGTGGTCGCTGTTGGTCAGCTGGAGCTGGTGGGCGGGGTGCAGGTCATTGTACTGCAACACAAGGCTCAGGCTGGTGGTATCCAGCGTGGGCTTTTTTCTGGCTGCTTCTTCATTTTTGCGGGTCACGGTCACCTTGCAGGCGGCGCGTTCGCCATGGTCGGAGATGGCGGTGATGATGGCAGTGCCTGCATTGCGGCCCGTCACCTTGCCGTCGCCATCCACCGTGGCAACATTGGAGTTGCTGCTCATCCAGACGATGAAGTAATAATCGCTCTGGCCGCTGGTGTACAGGTAGCCCTTGGGGCGGGGGTCATCATCGGTGATCTCCAGCTCCATCTCGGTCAGCTCCAGTTCCAGCTTGGAGCCGGTTCCGGTCAGGCCTGTCAGCACACCGGGCGCGGCCTGCGCGGGCAGAGGGGCAGCCAGCAGGGCCCCGCTCAGAGCCAGCAGGGCCAGAAGCCGCCCCGCGGTTTGGAATTTCCATTTCATTGGGTCGAACTTCCCTCCTTGTTTCATCCCATGGGATCAAAGGAATGCCGCACACATGGAAAAATTTCGCGTCCATGATTTTTCTCACTATTGATTTATTTTACACGTCCGGCCAATGTGGGTCAAGTTTTTCGCCCAAAGTGCTGTGCTTTCGCACCCGATTTCGTCGGGAATTCCAGTTTTTTCCGATTTTTTTGTGCAGAACATCAGGGCCAAAAGCTGCTCCCGGCGCAGGCAGCCAAACGCCGCTCTCACATTCAGTTGTGCTGTTTCAGGGCGCAGACCGCAATGCTCAAAGCGCTCCAAGCCGCCTGATACATCAGGACAGCGGCCACCGACAGGGTGCCGATGCTGCCCGCGTAGGTCAGCAGAACACCGATGACCACCGAGAACCAGACCGAGACCATCTGCACCGTGGTGGCGCTCGTCTCGGCGTTCTGGGCCTTTTCCGCCGCGCGCAGGCCGCCGATCAGGCTGGCAAAGCCCTTATCATGCAGCATACAGCAGCGGGCCGTCTCGTCCGGCTGGGCAGGGGTCAGCGCGCTGCACTGCTCCTGATCCAGCAGAGTGATCATCCCCTCGGGCAGATGGTAAGCCTCGGTGATGTGGCGGGCCGTCAGGCTGGGGTCCTCGCAGGTGACCAGCAGGCGGATGTTCTCCCGCTGCAGCACCTCCAGCCCGCGGGCGGCGTTGCGGCCGCCCACATAGTGGAGCACGAACATGGCGTGCAGGCTGCCAGAAACAGCCAGATACAGGATCTGCAGCGCGCCGTTTTGGGAGTGCTCATCCTCGTACTCCTGCTCAGGCAGGGGCACCCCCTCCCGCTCCATGTACAGCCGGTTGCCGATGAGCACCCGGTTGTTATCGCACCAGGCGGCAAAGCCAAGGCCGTGGTGGACCTCCAAGTCCTTCACAGGGTACAGGATCTCGGTGCGGTCCTCGATGATCTGGCGGAACAGGCCCCGCAGGGTCTCGCAGCTGTGGTTGAGGATACTGGCCGCATAGAGGATGGCACGGTCGATGCGGCCGCCCTTGAAGATGCGGATGTCCTCCAGATTCACGCTGTCGGCGGTAAAGAGCTCGTCGGCATCCACCTGCACGGTGTCCACACCGCCCAGCTCCTCAATGGCAGCCCAGCCGGGCACCACGGCACCGGCGGCGGCAGCGGTCTTTTGCAGGCGCAGGGAAGCGATGCCCGCAACAAGGGTGGAGGACAGCGGTGCACCCATGCAGAGCATGGAGGTCAGGGCTGCGGCCATGCCGTTGGGCCCGCCGCCAAACAGCAGGAACACCAGCCCGCTGAGCACGGCGGCAACCAGCAGGATCAGGGCTGTCTTGCGGGCGCGGCGCTCACTGGCGCGCTCCCCGAAGCTCTGCTCCACCAGCGCCTCGTCCCACTGGACAGGGCGGCTGAGCAGCACCCAGGGGTCTTTCTGATCCAGGCTCCGGGCCAGCACCCGGATCAGATCCTTATCCCGGACGCGGAATGCGCCCTGCAGCCCCTCAGGGGATCGGGCGGCAAGGTCGTAGCCGTTTCTGACGGCAGTCAGCAGGACACGGCTGCCCAGCAGGGCCAGGAACAGGCCCAGTGCGGCCACGCCGGAAAGCAGCGTCCAGCTGGAGTTCTGATAGCTCTGGGCGTTGAGCAGGGCGACCGCAGCCTGCACCAGCGCACCGCAGGCGGCCAGCGCCGGCATGGTGTCTGCACTGGGGCGGCCCTTGAGGCCCTGCAGGCCATCCCGCAGGACAGGCCAGCCCACAGCCAGCGCACCGGCCAGAAAGAGCAGGTTGGCGGCATAGAACGCTGCCGGGGCGATCACGGGGTCAAGGGAGGCCACAGGGGCCAGCAGCCCCTCGGCAACAAGGCCAAAGTGGAGCAGCACCACGGCTAGGATGCCCTCCAGCACACACCGCAGCGTCAGCTCTGCGCCCATCCGGCGGAGCTTCTCCCCCACCTGCTCGGGCGTTTCCGGCTCGGCTTCCTCTTCAGGCTTCTCCTCAACCTCCGGGGCGGCAGGGGCCGCTTTCTCAGCAGGCTGGGCCGGGGCCTCCTCTGCCGGGGCGGCAGGCCGGGCTGGTGCTTCGTCCTCTTCCAGCCCCATCAGCGGCAGGCTCATGCTGTCGTCCTTGCTGGGGGCCTCGGTGCGGGTAGGGGCCTGCGGCTCGTTCTCGTCCGCGCCCTTGCCAAAGAACTGGAAAGCCTTTTCCGGTTCCGGCTCAACCTCTGGCGCGGCTTCCGGGGCAGACTTCGCCTGCTTTACCGACTGATCCTCGGCAAACACCATGGGGATGGCCGGGCCCTCAGGCACCGCGGGAGCTTCCGGCTCCACGGCCAGCACCTCTTCGGGGGCATCCTGCACCTCCTCCACCGGGGCGGGCTTGGGGGTGCCATAGAGCATGGCCTTGAGTTCGGCCATCTCTGCATCCTCCTGCTGCTCCTGCGGGGTCAGGGATTCCCGGCGGCGGGGCGGCTCCGGCTTTTTCTCGGGCTGGGGTGCGGGCCGGGGTTCCGGCTTCGGCGCTGCGGGGGCTTCCGGCGCGGTGGGCAGAGCCACAGGCTCTGCTTCCTCCAGCTCTCCGGGCTCCAATGCCAGCTCCAGACCGGCCTCGGCTTCTTCCTCATGGCCCAGCACGATCTCACCCGTGGGCGGCAGCTCATTCTGCACGGCCGGGGCGGCGGCAGGCTCCTCTTTGTCCTTTTCGCGGTGAAAGAGCTTGCCCAGCAGGCTGCCGGTATTCTCCTTTTCCTCATCGCGGCGCTTCATCTCTTCGGGCACCTGTGCCACGCTGGTGCTGAAAAACGTGCGGAACTTCTCGTTCTGCGCATCGATCTCTTCCTGTGTCAGCTCTTTGCGCTTATCATCCTTTGGCATCCTAGTCCCTCCCTGTTCTGGTCACAGCGGTCTGGCCGCTGTTTCTTACTCTGCGGCGCGCTGGCTCTGGATCTCGTACAGGATGATGCCAGCCGCCACCGAGACATTGAAGCTGTCCACACCGGTGCCCTGAGCGGCCATATCCAGCCGCACCACACCATCGCAGAGCTTTTTCACCAGCTGGGATACACCGCTGCCCTCGCTGCCCAGCACCAGTGCGATGGGGCCGGTCAGGTTGTTCTTGCGCAGGGGAACACCATCCATATCGGCACAGTAGACGAACACCCCCTGATCCTTCAGGCGGCGGATGGTCTCGCCGATGTTGGCCACGCGGGCCACAGGCAGGCGCTCGGCCGCACCGGCGCTGGACTTGATAACGGTGGGGGTCACGGACGCGCCGCCCCGCTTGGGGATGACGATGCCGTGGGCTCCGCACAGCAGAGCAGAGCGCATCACCGCGCCCAGATTATGGGGGTCCTCGATGCCGTCACTCAGCACCAGGAAAGGGGGCTCCCCCTTCTCTCTGGCAACGTTCAGCAGGTCCTCCACGGTCACATATTCGATCTCGCTGGCAAAGGCAGCCACGCCCTGATGGCTCTCGGTGCCGGTCATCAGGCGCAGCTTATTGGGGTGCACCCGCTTGACCGTGGCCCCGGCCTCCTTGGCCATAGCGGTATAGTAAGCTGCCACGGCGGGGGCCATGCCCTCCGCGATCAGCACGGTATCCACGCCGGAACCGCTCTTGAGCAGCTCGGTCACGGGGTTTTTGCCGTAGACCAGGCTCTCATTCTTGGGCTGCTCCTCCGTGCTGCTGCGGCGGGGGCGGCGCGGCATTTTCTGTTCGTCCATTGATGTGTTCTCCTTCCATTCTATGGCAAGGCGGGCCGTTTGAGCCGCGCCATGGTTTCGTTCTGTTTCAGTTTTACTATATTTTGACACTGATACATTCTAAAGTATAGCATACCCCGGCATTCTTCGCAATGTTTGCCGAAGGCAAAAGTTTTCCACATTCAGCAGGCTATACAATCGGTAATTCGGCTCAATTTTTTCCACATGTTAAAAACCCGGTGGAAAATGTTCAAAAATCAAGTTTGTACGCCCACTTTCCGGGTGGAATTCCACAGTTTCCACCGAGTTTTCAACCTCCCGGGTTCGACACGCAAACTTTTCGCCGTACTTTTTGTAAAATTCAAGTCGGAATTATGACAATTTTTTGAAGGGAGATCCAGTGGTTTTTGCCAGAATCTCCAACATCAAAATGCCCAATGTGAATTTGTGTTGAAAACGCCGCGGGAACCGCCTTGATTTTATCCTGTAATTGGGGTATACTACCCTTAGGTTCGTTAAAGGATGCGCAATCTTGTATCCAAAACGGCTTTTTCACCCCAAAATGATTTTGCGGAGGTAATGAATAATGTTGGTAAATGCAACCGAAATGCTGATCAAGGCACGCGATGGCCACTACGGTGTGCCCCAGTTCAACATCAACAATCTGGAGTGGACCAAGGCAGTCCTGACCGCCTGCGAGGAAATGAAGAGCCCCGTTATCCTGGGTGTCTCTGAGGGTGCAGGCAAATACATGACCGGCTTCAAGACCGTTGCCGCCATGGTCAGCTCCATGGTGGAGACCATGGGCATCACCGTTCCCGTCGCCCTGCACCTGGACCACGGCACCTACGAAGGCTGCAAGGCCTGCGTTGAGGCCGGCTTCTCCTCCATCATGTTCGACGGCAGCCACTACTCCATTGAGGAGAACGTGGAAAAGACCAAGGAGCTGGTCGCTCTGGCACACTCCAAGGGCCTGAGCATCGAGGCCGAGGTCGGCTCTATCGGCGGCGTTGAGGACGGCGTTGTGGGCGCTGGCGAGATCGCAGACCCTGCTGAGTGCGCAAAGATCACCGATCTGGGCATCGACTTCCTGGCTGCCGGCATCGGCAACATCCACGGCGTTTACCCCGCCAACTGGAAGGGCCTGGACTTTGAGGCTCTGGACCGCATCCACAAGGCTACCAACAACATTCCTCTGGTCCTGCACGGCGGCACCGGCATCCCCGACGAGATGATCCAGAAGGCCATCAGCCTGGGTGTTTCCAAGATCAACATCAACACCGAGTGCCAGCTGGTCTTTGCTGAGGCCACCCGCAAGTACATCGAAGAGGGCAAGGATCAGCAGGGCAAGGGCTTCGACCCCCGCAAGCTGCTGGCTCCCGGCGCTCAGGCCATCGTTGACAAGTGCAAGGAGAAGATCGAGCTGTTCGGCTGCGCAGGCAAGGCCTGAGCCGAAGCGCATCTCCTGAGCACATTCCCGCCCCATAAATGATATTGCCCCGCTGTTCTGTGCATCACAAAACAGCGGGGCATTTTTTGTAAGCCAGTCCGCAAAAAGGGGGCTGCCGCACCGGTTTTTCCGTGTGCCGCAGCCCCTCTTCTTTACTGGTTCAATTTTGCAAACGCTTCCCGCACATCGCCGGAGAAGTAGAGCGTGCCCAGCGCGCACACGGGGCCGGTGCCCCCAAGGGCGACCGCCCGGGCCACACCGGCTTCAATGGTGGGAGCAGGCTCGGCCCTGCCGCCCCGGGCGCGGATCTGTTCAGCCAGCGTCTCAGCGGGCATAGCGCGGGGGGTATGGGCCGCTACGGTGACGAACTGCCCGGCCAGCGGCAGGAGCAGTGCCAGCATCTCGTCCACATCCTTATCCGCCATGATGCTGAGCAGGAACACGAACTTCTGCCCCGGAAAGCGGTCCCGCAGGCTCTGCACGGTGGCCCGCATTCCGTGGGCGTTGTGGCTGCCATCCAGCAAAAAGGCGGGCGAATGCCGCAGCAGCTCGAACCGGCCCGGCCAGCGCACCTGTTCCAGACCGGCACGGATGGCACTGTCCGGGATGTTCCAGCCCCGGCTGCGCAGCACCCGCAGGGCCGTAATGGCCGTGGCGGCGTTCCGGGGCTGATAGCTGCCGATCAGGGGCAGGCGGATGCCGTTCAGACCGTCAAAATCAAAGGTGACAGCATCCAGATCCCCGTCCTCGATGGTCAGCCTGCTGAGGTCCACCACGGTCAGCGGTGCGTGCCGCTCTGCCGCCGTACGGGCGATGACGGCATCGGCCTCGGGCACACCGCCATAGCTCACCACCGGACTGCCCGGCTTGATGATGCCCGCCTTGGCCGATGCGATATCGGCCAGGGTGGGGCCCAGCTCCTTCACATGATCCATGCCCAGCGCCGTGATGACCGCGCACTCCGGCGGGTCGATGACGTTGGTGGAATCCAGCGTGCCGCCCAGGCCCACCTCCAGCACCACGATGTCGCATTTCGTCTCAGCGAACCAGAGCATCCCCAACGCCGTGATGATCTCGAACTCGGTGGGGATATCGGTCATGGCATCGGCAGCGGGCTTCACACGCTCCACCAGCCGCACCAGCGCCTCGTCCGGGATCTGTTGGCCGTTTACCTGAATGCGCTCGTTGAACCGGTTGATAAAGGGCGAGGTATACAGGCCCACCCGGTAACCCGCCGCCTGCAGGCAGGAGGCCAGCATGGCCGCCGTGCTGCCCTTGCCGTTGGTGCCCGCCACATGGATGAATTTCAGCTGCTTGTGCGGATCTCCCAGTGCGGCCAGCAGGGTCCGGGTGCGGGTCAGGCCCGGCTTGTGCCCCGCCCACTGGACGGCGTGGATATAGTTCAGTGCTTCCTCGTAGTTCATTGTGCAATGCCTCGGATCGTTTTGTTTTCCAGCAGCAGGCGCACCAGCACGGTGTTCACCGCCGCCAGGACCAGCGCGTTGGGAATGCGGGTCACCAGCACGCTCCACGGATAGTTATAGAAGAGGTGGAGTGCCAGCGAGTTGATGACAATGGAGCCCACCGCATGGCCGGCAAACACGCTGATCTGGGTGCGCAGGCCCAGCCGCAGGTTGGGCAGGACGCGCCAGAGAAGGCCCGCCGTCAGGCCGATGGAGCCTGCTCCCAGCGTGATCAGCGGATTGATGGCGTAGCCGGAAAGGGTGCCGCCGATCATATCGGCCACTGCACCCACGGCAAAGCCCTCCACCGGCCCGAACAGCACAGCGGCCAGCAGGGTAGGCAGACTGCCCAGGTTGAACCGGACAAAGCCGGTGGAAATGCTCAGCACCCGGGCGAACACGATGCTCATGGCAGTGAGCAGGGCCAGCATGGTGAGCTTGCGGACGGAATTTCTGGAATGGTTCATATCAATTGTCCTCCCCTGTTTCGGGAACCGCGGGGCGGGCAATGCAAAACGCCCTCCCCTGTGACAAACCGCACAAAGGAGGGCGTGATTCAACGGTTCACATCCAGACGGGGCCGCAGACGGCCCCATCTGCACCCAAGTCCATGCAGCAGCGGGATGCAGGCCATGCACCGCGGGTCTTACCTTCGTCCGCAGCACAACTCCCCGTTGATGCGGCACTTAACGCACATGGCCTTACTCTGTTGATGGTCTTATTATATGCCTTTTTCCGGCCCATTGCAACCACAACTCCCATCATCTTTCCCAATTCGCGGGGCAGATTTTTGGCGGGGGTGCACAATTCCGGGCCTACACAAAAAGCCCTCCGGTGCGTCTCGTCCCGGAGGGCTTTGGGGTACAAAGGGTTTGGTTATTTACTGCACATCGGTCAGCTCAGCCAGCTTGTGGAAGATCTCGGTGTTGTCATACACGCCGCGGAACTTGTCTGCACCCTGACCACGGGCGTAGAGGTTCACCATGGCACCGGTGTGGGCGTAGGTGGTGTGGTCCACACCGGACTTGTGGTTGATGGTGTGGCAGATGGCCATGCTGAAAGGGATGTAGGTGCCATACAGCTCGTAATCCTGCTGGCTCATCTTGCTCTGGCTGGAAGAGCCGACCTTGAGTGTGCGCTCGTAAGCGGTGCGCAGGTTCTCCACCTCGTAGTCGGTCAGCAGCAGCTTGCCTGCGTTGGCGGCATCGGGGTCGGTGGGCAGGGTCAGGCCGAAGTTTGCCTTCACGTCCTGCATAGCGGTCTCAAAGGGAGTCTGATTCTTCACGTAGTTGTTCACATAGGTGGAATCGAACTTTGCGTAGGACATCTTCTGGTGGGCCAGGTTGGTCAGAAAGGTGTCGTAGTTGGTGGTCTTGTAGCCAATGCCCAGACCGCCGGTCTCGTGGTCAGCGGTCACCAGGATCAGGGTGTCATCGGGGTGCTGGGCGTAGAACTCCACAGCGGCCTGCACCGCGTTGTGCATCTCGATCACATCATGGATGGAGGCAGCGGCATCATTGGCGTGGCAGGCCCAGTCGATCTTGCCGGACTCCACCATCATAAAGAAGCCGTTGCTGTTGTCCAGCAGCTCAATGCCCTTGCGGACATAGTCGGTCAGCTGCCACTCTCCCGGAGCGGCATCCATGGCGTAGTTCATGGACTTGCCGTCGGCCAGATTCTCGGCAATAATCAGGGTCTTGCCTGCCCCGGCCTTCAGGGCAGCAGCACCGGCCTGGGTGGTGACAACATTGTAACCAGCCTGTGCAGCCACCTCGTGGTTGTTGGGGCCGGTGCCATCGCCGTTCACCTTCTGGAACTCGCCGCCTGCGAAATACTCAAAGCCGGAGTTTGCCAGCTCCACGCCGATCTGATAGTAGTTTTTGCGGGTCTTCTGGTGTGCATAGAAGGCAGCAGGAGTGGCGTGGTCAATGTTCACCGTGGAAACAATGCCAACCTTGTAGCCCTTCTGCTTGTGGAGCTTCTCCGCAATGGTCTCATAGGGCACATCACGGGTCCAGGGGCACATATTGATGACACCGCTCTCGGTCTTTTTGCCGGAGGCGATGGAGGTGGCAGTGGAAGCGGAGTCCGGGCAGAAGGAGGTGCTGTCGTAGGTGGTCACGCTGCCCACCTCGGGAAACTGGGTGAAGCTCAGCTCGCCTTCAGTGACGGCACCGTTGTTCTCCACCGTGCCCTTGTAGAAGCGGGCAGACTGGATCTGGGCCGTGCCCATGCCGTCGCCGATGAAGAGGAAGACATACTTGGGCTTGCCGCCGAAGATGCCCAGCAGGCCGTTCTCCTCCTCTGCTGCCTTGTCCACGTTGGGTGCAGCGGCATGGGCGGCTGCGGGAGCAGCGGCCAGCATACCGGCGGCAGACGCAAAAGCACCAGCCTTCAAAAAGCTGCGGCGGGACATTTTATTCTCTTTCATACCTGAAAGTCCTCTCTTTCCATGAGCCTCACAGGCTCGCTCTCTCTTTTTTGATCCTTGGGAACGGCCTTATTTTACCGCCCACGCCCCCGGCCCGAAACCATGTCGGCGCAAAATCGGTGTAAAACCCCGGCGGCGGCTGAGGACTTTGTGTAAAAAAGAGGACTGTCCGGAGCAAAAAGCGCCCCTCCGCTTTACCGGAGAGGCGCTTTTGTATATCACAGGTCAATTATGCGTTGAACTTTTCCTCGTTCAGCAGGCCCTCGCTCTTGGCCACACAGATACTGGCGACTGCGTCGCCCACCACGTTCAGGGAGGTGACGAGCATCTCGATGGGGCGGTTGATGGCAAGGATGAGGGAGTAGGCCAGCAGGGCGCTGTCGTTGACGAAGCCCGCGCCGGACAGGATGGTAAAGAGGATGACGGCACCTGCGCCGGGAGCGGCAGGGGTGCCCACCGAGGCCAGCAGAGCCAGCAGGGCCACCACGACCAGCTGGGCGGGCGTGACGGTGTATCCGGCGCAGCCCGCGATAAAGACGGTGGCGACCACCTGCATGATGGCAGTGCCATCCATGTTGATGGTCATGCCCAGCGGCAGGACGAAGGAGGCGATGGACTCATCGACGCCGAAGTCCTCGGTGCAGACCTTGATGTTCAGGGGAAGGGTCGCCGCGCTGGAGGAGGTGGAGAAGCCAAAAACGGCCACATTGGCGATCTTCTTGATGAAGGTGATGGGGTTCTGCTTCGCGCCCAGCGCCACCACCAAAGGGTAGGCCACCAGCAGGAAGACCAAGAGCAGAGCCACCGTGACTACCACGTACACCAGCGCAGGCTTGAGGTAGTCGATGCCGTAGATGGCGAAGGTGCGGGTCAGCAGCACGAAGACAGCGAAGGGGGCGAAGGTCGTGACCACGAAGTTGAGGAAGACCACCACCACATCGTTCACCTCGCCCAGCAGGCGGCGGAGGGTGGCCGTGCGGCTCTCACCCAGCACATTCATGCTCAGTCCCACGGCCACGGCGAGGAAGACGGAGGAGAGCACCGCGTTGTTGCTGCCGAACGCCGTGACGATGTTGGAGGGGATGACGTTCAGCACCACGTTCAGGGGGTTGGAGCCGGTGGAGCCGGCGGCCTCGGTCAGGCCCTCGATGTGGGTGTTGAACAGGCCCATGGAATAGGTGACATAGCCCACGCAGCCGGCCAGTGCCAGCGCCATAAAGGAGCACAGCAGGAACCAGAAGAGGGTCTTGGCCGAGATGCGGCCCATGGTGCGGGTGTCGGCGATGCTGCCGATGGCCAGCGCGATGGAGGTGAACACCATCGGGATGATGACCAGCTGCAGTGCTTTGATGAAGAGCTGGCCGATGATGTAGAAGAGGCCGAGCGCACGTTCCGCGCCCTCTGCGGTGATGTCCTGGAAGAGCAGGTCGTTGATGGTCTGCCAGATGCCGCTGTTGCCGGAAGCCACGAGCTTTTCGCGCAGCATCATAAAGGCAAAGCCTGCCGCCAGACCGCAAACCAGAGACACCGCCATCTTTCTTGCCAGTGCCGCGCCGCTGTTCTTATTTTTTTCCATACGATTTTCCTCACTTTTGTCCATTTCCCAGTGTGTTTCGGTCACATTCGACCTATCCTACCACGGCAAACTGTTGGACGCAAGGGAAAAATCGGCTTTTCAGGCGATTTTTTCGCAAAAGTATGACGCATGAAAATTTGATGTAAAAATTACGTTTTGGATAAAAGAAAACCTCTCCGTCACGCCGTAGGCGTGACGGAGAGGTTTTCTTTTATGTATTGTCTGCGCCCAGCTCTGCGGCTTCCAGCACCTTGATGCCTTCGGCCTCGAACGCAGCGCGCAGAGTCTCGGCAAAGCCGGGGCGCGGCACCTTGTTCTTGACGCAGAGGGTGATGATGCCATGCAGGCTGGTGCATTCCAGACCGATGGAAGCGCCGTCCGCCGGCACCCAGGTCTGGAAGTCCTCGATGTACCGGGTCAGCTCCGGGCTGGACGGAGCGAAGGGGTCGCCCAGATAGCTCACCCAGAAGTCCGCCGGGAAGCCGCTGATGTACTCGCCCATCTGGAAGATGCGCTTTTTGATGCTGAGGCTGGCTTTCTGCTGGTAGACCCGGTAGACCCAGCCCATCTGCTCCGCGATACGGAACAGTTTTCGCTCAGCGGAAAGGTTCTCTTTCAGGTCAGCGTCCACGCCCACGGCCACTTCGGCCAACGGGGCATCTGCCGTCAGCGGCAGCTTGCGCTGGAAGGATGCCACGCAGTTGTAGAGGGCGTTCGGCGCACCCAGCGCGTCACGGGCGTCTGTCGAGTAGCTGTAGAGCACCTCGTCCTTGTCCAGATACGCCCGCACCGCCTTACAGAGCAGAGCCGTAAGGGTGCTGAAGGGCTTGACGCCGCAGCGGAGGGCGGCGTCCACAAGCCCCGCCTTTTCCAGCCGGACGCGGCAGCAGGTGGGCGTCTCTTCAAAGGTCTGCACCACGGGGCGCTGCATATCGTTGGCTACCTGACTCTCGGGGTACTTGGCCAAAATGTCCTCGATGTCGTAGGGAGGGTCGGTCACGAGGGCACGGCCCTCAAAGGCCGTGCCGTACCGCAGGTTGCAGTAGAACTGCAGCACCATGGTCATGAAGGGTGCTATGCCCCGGCCATCGGTCAGGAAGTGGAACCAGTCGAAGTAGACGACTTTCCCCTCATAGCTCAGGGCAACCGTAAAGCCGTTCTCGTCCGGAAATTCGGGCTTTGCGCTGCCCTGCCGCACCGGGCAGGGGGCGTCCGACGGCTCGAGGTGGAGCAGCTTTTTCTCCCACACCGGCTTCTGGAAATAGTAGGGTGCCTTTGCCCGGGCCGCATCCAGAGCCTGCTGCAAAAGCGCACCGTCCACGGCGTCTTTCAGCGTGACCTGATAGCGGCAGTTGACCATGTTTTCGCGGTAATAGTAGACGATGCCCTGAAAAACGGAGCGCTGTTCGGCATCCATCCCTTATTCCCCCGCGTGCGCAGCCAGATAGTCGGCCAGATCGCTGACGGTGACGAAGTTGCGCAGCTCCTTTTCGGGGATACGCAGGTCGAAGGTCTCCTCAAGGTCAGCCACGACGGTCAAGATCTCCATCGAAGACAGGTCGAGGTCGTCCATCAGGACGCTGTTCTCGTTCACATCCTCGGGGGAAATTTCTGCAACATCTTCCAGAATTGCAAGGATCTGGGACACGATCTCGGTTCTTTCCATAGTTTGAATCTTCCTTTCGTAGTTCCATTAAAGGCGGCTGCGGCTCTTTTCCAGTATTCCGCAGCCTGCCCGGTTTATTCTTACTTGCGCAGCAGCTTGCCGGTGCCGGTGCGGGGCAGAGGCTCGGTGCTGAACTCCACGGCGCTCATCCGCTTGTAGAGCGGCAGGGTGCGGTTGGTCTCGGTGATGAAGTCGCGGACGGTCTGCTGGTCGGCCTCGCCGCAGTAGATGACGGCACAGATCTTCTTGCCCTTCTCCCTGACGATGCATTCCTTGACGGCCTCGCACTTGGACAGCAGATTTTCCAGTTCTTCGGGGCTGACGTTCTCACCGTTGTCGAGGATGATGATATTCTTCTTGCGGCCGGTGATGTAATAGAAGCCGTCCTCATCCACACGGGCCAGGTCTCCGGTGTGGAACCAGCCGTCGGCGTCGAGAACTTCTGCGGTGGCCTCGGGGTCCTTGTAATAACCCAGCATGACGCAGCCGCCGCGGATGCAAATTTCGCCCGTCTCGTCCAGCTTGTACTCGGCGTGGTCGTCGGGCTTGCCCACGGCGCGGATGTGCTTTTCGTCCTGCTCGTAGTTGATGATGCCGTCGCCGCAGGTCTCGGTCATGCCGTACACCTGAGTGATCATCATGCCCTGCTGTGCCAGCTCGGCCAGCATGGCGCCGTCAAACATGGCAGAGGAGCCGCAGGGGTTCCAGATGCCGTTCAGGCGGGCGCGGCGGCCCCGCTTGACGTCTTTGTAGATAGCCTCCATCAGCATGGGAGCCACAGCGATGGCATCGCTGTGCATCAGGCCGAGGTCGCGATAGAAGTCGCGGATGTCGGCGGAGAGGTTCAGCGCCCAGCCCTTGCAGGCCCAAACGAAGAGGCAGATGAACGTACCCAGATGGAACAGGGGCAGGATGGCGAAGTTGCTCAGGACGTCGTTTTTGTCCTCGGGCATATGCTCGTGCTTATAGTCCAGCATGGCGTCGCCGAATTTGACCTGGCACTCCACCGTGGTAAAAAAGTTGCGCTCCGAGAGCATGACGGCCTTGCTGCGGCCGGTGGTGCCGGAAGTGAACATCAGCACCATCAAATCATCATGGCCCACGCAGTCAACAAGCTCTGCAGGCGCGCTGTCCTTGAAGGCGTCCATCGGGCGGAGTTTATCGCCGTAGGCGGCCTCGATGTCGGGGCGGCAGCCATAGTCGATGCCGTCGTTGACGATGAGGGAAGGCTCGACAAGGCCCAGCTCATATTCCAGCTCGGGCCAGGTCTTTTTCTGGTTGATGGTCACGACGACGGCCCCGGCGAGGATCGCGCCGAAGCTGTTGACGCCGTACTCATAGCAGTTGCGGCTCATGATGCCGACACGCTTGCCCTTGATGTCGGGGATATTCTCCTTAAAATAAGTAACGGCCCTGCGGATGTCCTGCACATACTGGGCGTAGGTCTTTTCCACCACAGTCTTGCCATCGGCGGCCACATAGCGGAAAGCCACCCGGTCGGGGTACTGCTTCGCCATGACGTCCGTGATGAGCTCATATACAGTATTTATCATTTTTGTCGCTCCTTGCTGTTTTTCTTTCTTGCAGCGAAACGCCGGCAGCTGACATTTTCTGCCTCAGAGTAATAATACCTGTTTCGACAGAGAAATGCAACCACGCGGCGTATCCTTTTCACTGTTTCTTTTTACTTGTTACTTCCGCAGCAGCTTCCCCAGCGCGTTGCGGGGCAGGGGCTCAGCGGTGAACTCCACAACACTGATGCGCTTATAGAGCGGCAGGCTGCGGTTCACCTCGGTGACGAAGGCTCTGACCTCTTCCTGCTTATCCTCAGGGCAGAAGACGACGGCACAGATCTTCTGGCCCTTCTCCTTCACGATGCACTCGGTGAGGGCCGGGCAGAGGGCCAGCTTCTTTTCCAGCTCTTCGGGGCTGACGTTCTCGCCGCTGGCGAGGATGATGAGGTTCTTCTTGCGGCCGGTGATGTAATAGAAGCCTTCCTCATCCATCCGGGCAAGGTCGCCGGTGTGGAACCAGCCGTCGGCGTCGATGACCTCTGCCGTGGCCTCGGGGTCCTTGTAGTAGCCCAGCATCACGCAGCCGCCCCGGATGCAGATCTCGCCGGTCTCGTCCAGCTTATACTGAACGTGGTCGTCGGGCTTGCCCACGGCACTCATCTGCTTTTCGACCTGCGTAAAGTTCAGGATGCCGTCGCCGAAGGTCTCGGTCATGCCGTAGCACTGGTTGACGACGAAGCCGTTCTGAGCCAGCTCCAGCAGCATCCTGGGGTCGAGGGCAGCGGAAGAGCAGCACAGGTCCCACAGGCCGTTCAGGCGGCTGACGCGGCCACGCTTCATGTCGTTGTAGATGGTCTCCACCAGCATGGGGGCCGAGGCCATAAAGGAATTTTTAACGGGCATTAATCTTGAGCAGCTTTCGGAGGAGCTCAGGCATGAATTGGAGAATGCCAGCGTGGGCCAGAAGCGCGTGAGGATAATAAAGCGCCTGGAGGTTGTGGAGGCCTTCCGCAAATCGGGCAATAAGCCCGAATGGATGATTATGGACGTTGTGCCCGTCATCCCCCCTGAAATCCGGCCTATGGTGCAATTGGACGGCGGCCGGTTCGCCACAAGCGATCTTAACGACCTCTACCGCCGTGTGATCAACCGCAACAACAGGCTGAAAAAGCTGCTCGAATTAGGCGCTCCCGATATTATAGTGCGCAATGAAAAGCGCATGCTTCAGGAGGCTGTGGACGCGCTTATAGATAACGGCCGCCGTGGGCGTCCCGTTACCGGGCCGGGCAACCGTCCCTTAAAATCCCTGTCCGATATGCTCAGGGGCAAGCAGGGACGCTTCCGCCAGAATCTGCTGGGCAAGCGCGTG
>ERZ857785.1833-NODE-1833-length-21109-cov-3.961195_pt1 | contig 21109 bp, 17 predicted proteins | sample MGYA00519763_ERZ857785 | MGnify/ENA primary metagenome ERZ857785 (study PRJEB31778, sample SAMEA3449365) | human gut metagenome | biome: human gut; feature: human-associated habitat; material: faeces | place: United Kingdom | collected 2010/2012 ...
TCTTTCTATAAGAGTTTGAAGGATTATGATCTGTAACTATAATCAAACTAAAACGTGAACAGGTTTCTCTAACTATTCTTATTTGCTTAATATTACCTTCATAGACTCTACTGTATGAGAATCTAAATCGTTTGTTTCCTTTGTTAATTGTTAAACAATTGCCATTCAGGGTAAACCCTCCTTGTCTAAAAACAAAAGAGTTAAATTTCTCCGGTGATTTAAACTTGGGAGGTCGTTTAGCTAACTTCTTAAAGAAACGGTTGTAAGATTCATCAAGACGTTCAATTATTTCTTGTGTTGTTTGAGAATGAAGAAGATTTCTTTTAATTCTTTTAGCAAAATGCTTCTTCATCTTACCAACTGAGATATATTTTCCAAATAGTTTATAGTATCTACGTTGTAGAGCTAACGCATGATTCCATACAAAACAACATTCACGAAGCATCTTTTCCAGATACTTTGTTTTCTTTGAATGGTATATGTTGTATTTGTATGAAATCATTTTAATTAAACTTATAACACAAATATCGTAATATCTTTTGGATATACATCAAAATCAATTACTAAAAAAAATACATATATGAATATCCTACTTAAAAGTATGAGCTTAACAGAAGATCGCAATTCTATTCTAACATATCATTTCAATAATCATATCATCTTTATTTTTAGGCATTACCATATTAACAACATGCCCCAATACAGAATAAGACCATTGCCTATATTTTAGAATAAGTTTTCGAACAAAAAACTCGTCATAATCCTCCTCCATATCATATATGGCACACTCCTCTAATATTTGTTCCTTTTTTATATTAAGAAACAATAATGCTTCTCTTATATAATCCCTTATTCTTCTGAACTTCAAATCATCTCCAAATTTACTAAGTATCAAATCCTTAATTTTAATAAGTAGATTTATCTTAAATCTTCCATCTTTAGTCATAAACTTCCTGACCCCCTTTCTCTTCTTTAGGTTTTGAAGAATAAATTCAGCTACAGCACATACCTTCGATTTCGTCCTCTCCTTTCTCGCTGTATCACATCTTCTCTCTCCCCTTACTTTTTTAACACAACGAAATCTGGTTTTACTAACAAACATATCTCGATATTTCTCTCTGACATTCTTGAGATATCTTGCGTACCCTATTCTTTTTACTTCTCTTATCTCACTTATGACAACATTTGTTATATAATTAAGATCCTCAATGTGAGTAGTTGTAATACCAAAATATGTCACTCTGAAAAAATAAACAATACCAGACGCTAACTTATCATAATCTACTTGAATGCTTGAAAAAGGGTTTGCATTGGCTAAAATATACGCTACTGTTTGCATCTTGAACATCCAATACATATTGGAAGGAGCCTCCCATACACCAGTCTCTTCAAACTTTTTAATTCTATCTTTATACCACTCGTCTCTGGCATATTTAGGAATACCAGGAAAAATCAATGAGTTTTTAGACTGTCTGATAGCCATCTTCCCTTCCGATACCTGACGAGCCTCAGAAGGTGTAAACGAGAAATTCCTCCTTAAAAGCGAAAAATTTGATTCACCATTAATTGTAATTGAAATTATGTCAATATCTTTGTCCATATTGTTTTTTTTGTTTTTCTGCAAATATAGCAGAAAAGAATATATGATGTATGATACACGTATATTTATTTAAAGCTCCAGTCTGAGATAGATAGGAGCTTTTATTATTTTTTACATTATTTAACATATAAATTAGTTAGTAATCGTCTCATTTTCAGCAAGTGGCAATTTGGATATATAACATACTTCGTATGTATATAGCAGAAAATAAATTTTCAACTATATAATAGCTTAATTAAATGGATTTAATCTATTTACTTTCGGGAACACTCATGCGGTTCCCGCATTCGTATTCCCTTCTATGTATAATTATTACACTACATATGGATTTATAATAAATATTCTATTTTGTCATCATGTGTTATATTTATCAACATATGATGACAAAATAGATAGTAAAATACAAAATGTTATTACAAACTGATTCCATGAGATAAGCTGGACAGGCGGCTGGCACAGGGCAGGCTCGTGTCACCGCACCGACAGCCCCGGCAGCAGGGATAGCTTTTTACGTGGAACGATTAACCTTATTATATATATAAAATACGTTAATTTTAAATTTATAAATCCTTAATCCTTATCTTTGTATCAAAACGATAATCTCATGAAAGAAAGTGATAATAAAGATGTTAGTAATAGGGCTTATAGGCTTTTAGTACCTTATTCCAATACGGTAGATATGGCTAAGAAGATACTTCTGTTTTATAACGGATACCTAATGGCTTCCGGCAATGAGAAGAATGTCATAGATGCGAGGCACTTAAATCTTCTTGCCTATTATTTTGTGTTTGGATATTCGTATGAGACCAAGAAGAAGTTTTCTCATTGTTTCAGTACCGATCTTCAATATGTTTCGGTTTTGGATACGGAGATGAAGAAGCGTGGTATTTTGATTGACCGTGAAGGGAATTACAGGACAAGGTGTTTGTGCCCGGATATAGAGAACATGCGCCGTCTTTTTGTATTGGAGGGTTCAAGAGATCAATGTGCGTTGGTTTCTTTATTTTATAGAAAGAAAACTTTTGAATCCGATGCCGAAGAATGATTTCCCTATATCATTTGAGTCACATATTATAGATGATGTGATGGATAAGACCGGGGGCGTTTACGACCGAAACCAAATACGTGACGTTTTCAGAGCCAGTATTTCTTATGCCAATAACTTATGTACGTACACAGATAACGTGTCTGTATCGTTCCCGTATGTGGGTGATATGGTTTGTAATCTTCATGAGATGGAGAGGCGCAAACACAATCTTGAGCGTCTTAAATCCAAGGTAGAAAAATTATCTAAGTATCAGGAAAAAGAACTTCAGTGCCTTGATATTAAGATAAGGATGATAAAAGATGCTTATGACTCAGGTGAGATAAAAGGTGGGGATATGTTGATAAAACACAACAAATTATCTATCTTTAAATCTCGTAAGGGTCATAGTTTTAGTGAAATACAAAATATTCAAGAACAGGAATTTAACAGATAAGTCATGAAAAAAATTTTGCAAGCGGAAGTTATATACGATGCTTTTATGGATACGATATTAAAAAAACTTCCAAGAAAAAAAGAAGATTATCCTAATTGGTACAAGGAACGTCTTGAAAAGTGTGAGGGATGTAAATTCAATACCAAGAACGTCCCTAACTCTATGCTTCCTCTTTCTTTGTACGTAAGCAAGAAAATAGGTAAAAATCGTTGTTCGGTATGTACGTGCTTCATCAAGCAGAAGGCCTGGAGCAAGACAGAGGAGTGTGCGCTTGGGGAGGGGCTTCCCCGTCCTTCGTGGATGGATCGTCAGTATTCTATTGATTTTTATGATGAGAAGTCAAGATGGAACAGGTTAGAACTTATTACAATGGATTCTGATGAATTTAATGTTATTTCTACAGATGACAAGCAATACAATATAGACCTCTCTAAAGACGGTAAATCATTTGAAATCATTTTCGAACCAGTAGAAAAAGGGAACAGTATAAGGTTTTCATTTGTTCTTGAGTCGAAGCATGATATGAAGATAACAGCATCAGAGACATCTTGTGGTTGTACGTCATCTAATTTGAATATCATAGACTCCCGTCACTTTAAGTTCAATATAGAGATACATACAGCAGGATTTGGAATAGGAAGATTCGTAAAGCACATGACTGTTCACTATCAAAAAGATGGGTCTAAAAAAGAGGAAAAAATTCCGTTTAATTTTGAAGGTATTATAATTCAAAAAAGTTAAGTTATGGGCGGATGTGGTAAAGCAAGGCATTTACAATGCGAGGATAAAAGGAAGTCCTTATTTTCTATGTTGCAGGCATCTTGTGACGATCTCCCCGATTATTCTGCCGGAGACATTCTCTATGCCGTACTTAGATCTTTTGCAAAGAAAAGAGGATTGTCTGTTTCTTTTTTAAGGACGTTGACAGACAGCGAGCTTTTTGAAGTGGCTGATTATAATTTATCAATAGAGTTGATGGACGTTATTATTCATGATAAAAAGGTTCTTGACAATGGAGAAGATTGATTTTGATTCAGATATAAAACATCTTATTTCTTATTACAACCATCTACTGTCTGCGCAAGATAAGGTGGGAGAGGAGATGGAAGAGATAACTAAGGATATTATTAGGAAGAAGGATGAGGAAAACAACATAGAGTTAGAAGACTTTATTGATTTGGAGGAAAAGTCGTTTATGACCAACTTGTATCAACAAGAGATGCTGAAAGTATCTTCTTCTATAAAGGCAGTTTACAGGTTATCTATTAATGCCGGTCATGATCTTAACATAGATGATGACAGCAAGAAGGTTCTTGACAGGATAGTAAACGACGGAGAATCAGATTTTATTATGTACGTTGACAATAATACTGATTCTGTTATGTTCAAGGAAGAATCTGTTGAGGAAGGAATAAAAAACATGTGCAAGTATCGTGTTGATCCATCTTCTCTTGAAGACAGGTTTAATATGCTTAAGTCTCAGTATGAGTATTTTTTAAAAATAGTGAATAATGAAGGTAAGAAAGCCGACTAATGATGATGTCTCTTACGTAGATCGGAAACTTCTTGTGCTAAGGGATCAGATAGATAAGGCAGAACGTTATCTATCTGAAAACCCTTGGGATAAAATAGAAGATTCCGATAAGAGGGAGAAAGAATTTAGGTTTCAAAAGAGCTTGTCTGATAGCTTAATGCAATGGACTGAATCTTATATTAAGATGTGTGGGATAATGGATGTCTATAATCAGCTTGAGGCTGCCAAAAATAAGAAAAGCCTAAAAGGAGGACAAACAGTATCAGGTATTCAGTCTTTTGTTAAGAATGAGGCTAAGAGCAAGCTCGATAAGTAGTTTTGTCATGAATTTTGATAGCAAAGAACTTTATATAAATATGGGTAACGATATCCCGTTATGGAATGACCTTTATTCTTATGAAGAGCAAGACGATGATGTCAAGCAATTCTGGGAGAATGAGGCTATGAAACTCCTTAACGGTGTTACCATAAATGGTGTATTTATCCATCCTTGGCTATACTGGCATATCAATTTCTGGAAGATGATGATTGACGTAGGAGATGATCGTATTCCTGGAAATTCTCAGCTTCGTGATAATGAATGGATGTTTGCCGAATTTCTAAAGCAGGCGGAAGAAGAGAATAAAGGAATATTCATGTTCGGGTGCCGTCGTTTTGGGAAAGCCCTTCTTGATTCTGAGATACTTTATCTTGAGGACCGGGAAAAGATGATAGGAAATATTGTTGTAGGGGATAAGATATATGACGATAAAGGGAATTTGGTAGAGGTTGTAGGTGTCTACCCTCAAGGGAAAGTAACCACCTACAGAGTTGTGTTCGAAGACGGTCGTAACGTTATTTGTTGCGGAAATCACCAATGGCGTGTCAATCATGGCGGAAAATGGCATGTTAGGAGTCTTAGAGCCATAGCCGGATTAGATTATAAGAGTATGTCTATTCCAGTAGGTGAGGCCCTGAACTACCCTACGGCAAAGCTGCCGGTTCCGCCGTCAGCCTACGCCTCGATGCTGGCGGCTTATCTCAGTGGCTATGGAGGGGATATGTTTTTTGATAAATACGTTTGTAAGAAGTTTTTAAGATCGTCCATAGATCAAAAGAAAGATTTTATAGAAAACTTCATTCGTTCTTTCAGAAACGTAGTAACCGGAGAAGAAGAGCTTACGTTGTCTCATATTGACATGGATGTCATAAATTTTGTACAACGTATGTTTTGGGCTTCAGGTCGGTATGCTAAATTGGAGGGGAATAAACTTATACTATCAAGGAATCGTAAGGAATTAAAAATAAGATCCATATCGATATACGGAAAGGAGCATGCCACTTGTATAACCGTTGATAATGATTCTCATTTATTTTTGACCACCAATTACATCGTTACTCATAATACGGCCATAATGAGTTCTCTTCTGGCTCGTAATGCTACAATGACGTACAATTTGACGCATAATGTTATTGGAGCAAGTAAAGAAGACCTTGCCAATATGGGAGAGTATCTTGAGTTTGGACTTGATAATCTTCCTCCTTATCTTACTATAAACAGGACTGGTAACGACTGGACTAAAGAAGTTGTTTTAGGTACAAGAAACATCAATAATCAACGTGATGTTCATGCCAGAATAAGAATCACCAATGTTGATGATGGAAAGACACGAGGCTCATTGAAGACCGCAGGCGGAACTCCATATACGTCTATATATGATGAGGTAGGTAAATTCCCGGTGCTTGGGGCATGGCTTGCCGGTAGGCCAGCTCATATGATGCATGGTAGAATGAGGGGCGTTTGTTTGATGGCGGGAACTGGCGGTAATGTAGAAAAGTCTCAAGATGCCCAGAAAATCATGAACTCTCCGGACGAATATGGATTCATTATAATGAATTATGATATTCTAAATAAGAGAGTTATTAAACCAACATGGCGTATATGTAAATCTGGATGCTTTGTTCCGGCCCAGATGTCTCATGCTTATGAAAAGAAAGAAACGACTCTTGATAAGTATCTTGGAGTAGAGAATGCTCCCGGTCTTAAGAAGATAAAAATAAAAGTTTCAGACTTTGATAAAAATACTGGAATAATAAAATCGCGTCTTGACGAACTTGTCAAAAAGGATAGGGCTTTATACGTCCAGGAACGAATGGCATTCCCTTTGTCTATAGATGATTGTTTCCTTAATACGAACGTAAATAGGTTCCCTGTAGAAGATGCGTTGAAGCACAAAAGCCGTCTTCTTGAAGAAGGTAGGCCTGGTAAAACAGTGGATATTTATCAGATAGACGGCATGAAAATGGGGTATAATTTTAGCGATAAGCAGCTTGCTGATTATCCGTTTCAAGGTGGTAACATAGATTCTCCTGTTGTTATATATGAGGATCCACCAGAAGAAGGAGGTGTTTTTGATTACACTTATGTCTCATCGCTTGACCCCTATAAATCAGACAAGGCTGATACTGATTCTGTTGGTTCGTTTTATGTACTTAAAAGGTATGTAAAAATCAACGATCCATTTGCTTATTGCATAGTAGCATCATACGCATCACGTCCTCCATCTTCCGATGATTTTTGTAGGAATTGTGAAATACTTCAAGAGGCGTATGGAGCTAAGTGTCTTATGGAGAATGCCGACCGAATGTATGAATTTTATCTTACGAGACGAAATAAGCAGCTTATGTTGCTGGAAGATGGCGAACGTCTTGCCGGTAAGATTATCCGTGCCGGAGCCCGTCAGAACAATAAGCTCGGTTTGGCTCCTACGGTTCCCAATCAGCGTATGCTTTTCAATACCGTTATTCAATATTGTTGGGAGGATGTTGTTGTTGGGTATGATGATGATGGTAATGAAATAACACAGAAAGGTATTTACCGTATCCCTGATATAGAACTTCTTGATGAGATCATAGCCTTCGGCCCCGGGACCAACACCGACCGTATCATAGCCTTCGGCCACGCTCTTCTTCTGGCTAAGTATTATGATGATATGGGTTACATGCCTGAAAGTACGACTCAGAAGGAGAATCAAAAGAAGAGAGAGCGCAAGAAGATAGAACAGGTCAAAGGATTTACGGTAAGAAGACATAACCCTTATAAAATGAGGTGACGAGAACAAATTCCTTATCTTTGTGAAAAATAGGATAATAGGATGGAATATTTCAATAGAGATCAGGCTTTTCCGGCCAGAGGAGTATTTTCAGGTTTGCCGGTACAGGCGATACCTACCAAGAGAAAAACCAAGGAGTGGTTTAAAGCCACTATGGATTCTCTTGAATTGATTGGTTTGAAGCAGCTTGATGAGAACCAGAAGTTCAAGGATTTTTATAGAATGATGGAAGGTAAGTTATCCTTTATGGAGCTGAAAGACGTAATTCCTTATCTTAAGGATGTTCAGTCTATAAGGGACAATGTAAATATTCCATCATTCTTACGTCATTATGATATAATAGGTACGATCGTAAACGCTTTTGTAGGATGGTTGGGCAACCTTTCTGACAAGTATAATGTAGTTGGATTGGACGAATCTGAAGTGAATCAGTATTCTGCCACGAAGGAGAATCTCCTTCATAATTACATTAAAGAGGAATTGGACAGAAGGGTTAGGCAAGAATTGTTAAATAGGGGATTGGATCCGGATTATAATAATTTTGCAAGCGAAGAAGAAAAGCAGGCTTATGCTCAACAGATACAAGAGGTGAAAGCATCTATGACCCCTCCTGAGATAGAGAATTTCATGAATACAAAATGGAAGACTGCCGAGGTTATATGGGGTTCTCATACGCTTGAAGCAGACAGGGGGCGTTTTTACATGGATGAGATAGACACCGAGAATTTCATCGACTATCTTCTTACCGGTCGTTGTTTTAGAAACTATCATGTAGGATACGACTATTATAAGCCGGAGAGATGGTCTCCGTTGAATACGTTTTATTCTAAGACATTAGATAGCAAGTATCCGCAGTACGGTGATTATATTGGTCGTGTTCATTATTATACTGCCAATGATATTATAGTAAGGTGGGGGCATCTTCTTACGGCAAAAGACAAGCAAAAGCTTATAGGAGGTGCTGATAATTTCAATGGTACTTATAACAATGGTGATAATGGAAGCTATGTAAGTTTATCCAAATCGGCGAGTGTAGGGATGTTATATCAGAATAAGGTAATACCTTGGAAAGGATATAATGATTATGCTTCTATAAAAGCTTATGAGGATTATTACGGTATTCCAGCCGGCACATATACCGGATACGATAGTAATGGCAACGAATATCACAGAACCAGATTCATGCCAAATTTAGAGCATGGTAATTATTATAACCGTGCCCAGAGTTTAAGCGACGAGCATGTTCGTAGTGATTTGTATCAGGTAACTGAATCATATTGGGTATCCCCGGCTCAGGTGTATGTAATTACCTACCAAACTGAAACCGGATTAGTAACTACCGAAATGGTAACCGACGAGCTTCTTCAGGACTTTTTACAGGAAAATGGTATTAAGAAAATTACCAGAACCATGAGTAAGGGAATGGAGAACCCGGAGATTAATACCTATTTCGTAGATTACGTTCCACAGGTAAGGTACGGGGTTAAAATAAGTGGAGGTGCCCTCGCTCAGGACAACCTGTATCTGGATGGAGAACCTATCGATCACCAGATAAAAGGGGATAGCAACATCTATGACTTTGTTTTACCTGTTGCCGGATATATCGGTACTTCTATGGCTAACAGGATTCAGCCATATCAAATATTCTATAATTTCTCCATAAACCAGATAAACAATATTCTTGAAAAGGAGATCGGTAAATTCTTCTTAGGAGATATAAATCTGGTTCCGAGTGAATACAAGGATTTGGGTGAAGATGTGGCTGATATATGGGCAAACCTTCTTGATGTAGCTAAGTCTGTAGGTGCTCTTACATTAGATACCTCATCTCAAAACACGAAAGGTGGTGTTCCTTTCAACCAGTTTGCTGTCTATGATTTGTCCCAGACAGAGCAACTTAAAACAAGAATGGAACTTGCTGAATGGTCGAGGATGAAATGTTTTGAAATGGTTGGTATCACGCCTCAAGTAATTAACGGCCCCAACAGGTATGAGACCGCCACCGGGGTCCAGCAGGGCGTTACAGCATCTATGTTACAAACACAGATATACTTTGATAACTTCGGTTACTTCAAGAAACGCGCTTTGGATCTTCATCTGGCTGTTGCTCAACAATGTCAGGAAGAAGGAAAGGATATTTCTGTAATGTACACAAAAAGTGACCTTACCAGAGCATTCTTATCTATAGGAACCGACGGTCTTAGTCTAAGGCATCTTGGTGTTCAGGCATTATCTAATTCCAAGAAAAGGGATGAGCTTGAGAAATTTAAAACTTTCATGTTGCAGCTAAATACAGCCGGAGGCGATATTTACGATCTTGCATCTATCTTCACATCAGATTCTATGGTGGAACTTATACAGAATGCAAGGAATACTCGCGCATACAACGAGCGTCAGATGCAGCAGCAACAACAGAATCAGATGCAGCTTAACCAGCAACAGATACAAGCTGAAGCTGCTGAGAAGGATAAGCAACGTCAGCATGAACTTGCTTTGGAAGACAAGAAAGGTCAATACAGGATACTTCAAGAGAAGATTCAGGCGGCAGGCAGGGCGGCAGACGCCAAGAGCGACGCCACCTCCCTCAACTTCCTGGCTTCTGTTTCAGATCAGACCGTAAGGCAAGCTGATATAGAAAGCAATGAAAGGATAGAGGATAAGAAAATTGAAAACGATTCCAAACTTCATGATGATGAAATGAGAATGAAAATGGAAGAGTTAAAATTAAAATCCAAAGAGCTTGCTCAACGAGCGAGGGAAGATGCCACCAAAAGGTATGTAGCCGGAATCAATAAGAATTAAGGATTAAATATCCCCAAATTTCATTAGAAAATCTCTAATAAAATTTGGGGATATTTAATTTTTAGTGAAGATTAAACACTTATAAGTTTTTTATCTGAAATATAGGTATTTAAATATTTTTGCAGTATGGGAAAATTAGAAAAAAATGGAATAGTAGAATTGGACGATATTTTTAGTATCGGTCCGGTTGATGATGTTTATAATAGGGAAGAAGATATTCTGCCTATTAATGGTAATGAACCGGCTAAAAAAGATGAGAAGCCTGTAGAAGAAGGTTCTCAAATTAAAGAAGAGCCGGTTGTTGACCCTACTCCTGATCCTAAAGAGGATAAAAAAGGAGAAGAGAATGTAGTTGATGTTAATCAGGATCAGGTAGAGACCCCGGTTATCAATTACAGAAAAGTATTGGATGCCCTTTCTTCAAGGGGAATCATTCCCGATTTGAAAGATGTGGTGTTTAGCGGTGAAAACGGCGAAGAGATTACTATCAATGATCTTGATTTTAGTAAAGAAGATTCGTTGTGTGACATACTATCTACAGTCCTTGAAAGCCAGAAAGAGGACATTGTTAAGGATAAGATAGATGTTACCTCTGTTTCTGATATTACTAAGAAGCTTATCCAGGCTGATAAGGCCGGCGCGAATATCGTTGATATTCTTAAGCAATATGATACGAATGTCGCTCCGATAGAAAAGCTTGACATTGAAAACAAAGCAGATCAGATAAAGATCGTTCGCCATTATGTTGATCTTCTTGGGTTGCCTAAAGATGAAGCTGATGAGTTTTTCAAAGGCATTATCAATAAAGGAGAAGAGTATGTTGAAGCAAAGGCTATAAAGTATAAGGCTGAGCTTGATAAGAGAATGGATGATATTATCCAGCAACGTACTAAAGAGGCTGCCGAAAAGAAGGCGAAGGATGCAGAAGATTTTAGAAGGTATAAGAAAGACCTTAAGTCTTCTATCCAGGCAAAGTATCAGCTAAATGACACTATGGTATCTAAAGCTCTTGATTTTGCCCTAAAACCTTCTGAATCGAATCCCGGAATTACCAAAGCATTTAATAGGGTAAGGGAGATGATGATGAATCCGGAAGAAGCGCCAGATTTGATTATGTTTCTTATGAACCCAGGAGAGTTCATAAAACAGAAGTCGAATCAAGCTGTAGTTGATGAGAAGAAGAAAATTTATAAGCTCATCAGCCACACAAATAAAGACAAGAGGGTAGCTCCGGTAGATGATAAAGGTGATCAAGTTCAAGGTGTGAAGTTCGATGAAATCAGTATAGATTAAAAATTAAAACATTTTTTCGTTCATGGCTAATGTACTTTTAACAAAAAATTTCCCGGCCACCATGAATGGTGACACGGTGATTGGATATACCGACGCTAAAGTCGTTAAGCAAAGTATCGTAGAGCACGATCTTAGCTCTTTAGAAGATTGGTACTACGAAAATCCGGATAAGAACCATCTGGGTATGCTTGAGTTGTTTTCTAACATTACAAACTATCCTCTGCCTATGTATATGGGTATGATTAAACAGGATGCTACTATTACCGTAAATGGTATCAATGGTTCATTCCGTTATGATCTTCCGGTATCAGAAACGTATGAGGTGGTTACAGTAGAAGACACGTCTTTGAAATATGCAAAACCCGGTATTGATGAAAGCTTCTTCGAAATTGTGTTGAATGCACAATTTAAACAAGGAGATGTTATTACTTACGATGTGATTAACGGTTGCCAGGCTCTTATCTCTACAGAGCGCCCTCCGAAACAAGAAGGTGAAAACTGGAGATATTGGTGTAAGCTGTGGGGTCGTTCTCGTGCTAAATACTTCCCGAAAGACATGCTTCGCGCCGGTATTAAATACTGGAAGGTAACAAACGTTCTTGGTGAGTTCTCTACTCAGTTCTCTGGTGTAGGAGGTGCTTCTAAGGCCGGTTCTATGACTTGTGAATTTACGCTTGGTGGACACCGTGGTGTTGAAGGTGAAACGACTATGTACGCTGGTATTAAGTCTTTGGCTTATGCGGACGAACGTACACAGAATTTCATCGACAAGGCTTACCAGAAAGTTCGTCAGCTTTCTGAAATCAGAGGAGGTGATGCAAGTTATGCCATTATCGGTTCTCGTCTTGGTGACGGAAGCATTGATATGCGTACGGCACGTGTAGCCAATACAGTGTCTTTGTTCTGTTTGGCTGAGTTGGCTAAGATGGAAGCATACGAACTTATGTTCATGCGTGGAGGTAGAGTTAAGGGTCATAATGGTGTTTTGATGAAAAACGAAGGTTTGTACCATCAACTTCGCCGTGGTTTCGTTATCTCATATGCACGTCCGGGCGGTATCAAGCGCGAACACTTCCTGGCTGCTGCTGACTATATTTTCCGTGGTCGTAGCGATATGCCGATTGAAAATCGTGTAATGAAATTCAAGGTAGGTGCTATGGCTTACAAGAACATCGTTGAAATCTTCCGTGATGAGTTCTTCTCTCAATTGGGTGCCTTGGCTCCGCTTATGGGTACAGAACGTATTATCAATAATCCGGTAACAGGATCAAACGATGCTCTTGAATTAGGAACTGTAAAGATCAAGGGTGTTACTATTCCGGGTATTGGTAAGGTTATTGTAGAACACGAACCTTCTTTGGATTACGTTGATATGGTAGATAGAAGCCAGTTGGTAGACGGTATGACTCCTATCACATCATATTCATGTATTATGGAAGACTTGACCGCTCCTGAATATTCCAATGCATTCGCCGGCATCCCTGCTTCAGCCGAAGCTCGTATTGGTAATATCAACAGCAACGTATTCTACGTTAAGCCTGATATCGGTTCTATGTGGTGGGGTTACGAACAAGGTAGATGGTCATCCAGAGTATCGGCTCAAGAAATTGTATCCAGCCATCCTCGTATGTCAGAACAATTCTGGTGCCATTCTGTATCGGCTTGTTGGGTAAAAGATACCAGCCGGTTCGTAACAATTGAATTGTTACCAAGCTCTTTGTAATCATAACTTTTAATATTAACTTGCGGTCGGCTTTAAAACCGGCCGCAAATTTTGTTTTCATAGGATATATAAAAAGATGGGAAAAAAGATTTTTGAAGAAAGCCATGAGTCTAAGAAACTGCTGGCTACCGTAGGAGGAATGAAGATATATTCCGACTCTATTTATGTTATAACAGGTAAGATGGATGAAGAAGCTCCTTCCGGATATCAGGAAAGAGGCATTTCCAAGACTCCTTTCCCTGGGAACAAGACAGTATCTTGTTGTGGATGGGACAAGGATCTTAGGGTGTATGATACAGGTTTCTTTATCAATTCAGCATGTTATAAAGGTTACTCACTTGAAGACAAGAAGAATGAAATGGATATGCGTATTAAGAATATTCGGTATCCGTTTGAAGAAACTGTCAATGAGGACCTGGACCAAAAGAACTTCGATTTCTGGGATTCTTACAGAATTGACTTATATGATGGTCGTTTGTTCTACACTAATGACGTTCGTGATTTATTTGAGCTGTATATAGCTATTTTATCCAAGTCTCTTACTCCTAAAGAGGAAGACGGTAATCCGATGTACGTTGAATCTTATTATTGTGTAGAAGACAAGACTACGGCCGTAGATATCAGGAAACAACGTCAGATTGACAAGGCTGATATTTTATACGAGTTCATGAACAAACTGAAAGGATCCGAGGCTGAAAGGAAAAGTATCTACGATCTGCTTTTGTATCTTGATATCATATATAGCGTAGAGCTTGATCAGAGCATGGTTCAATACATATTCACTAATTGGATTGATGCTAAGAATACGAACGTTGACATGTATAAAGAAGCAAGCTCAAGGTTCTTGTCTGATGATGAATCTTCTGAGGGAATGCAGGTGATCAAATTCCATCGTATGATTAGGGAAATGATCGAGGGACTGGCTGTCACCGTCAACACCGACGGACTGTATCTGAATGGCGAGCTCCTGGGCGCCGACGCTATCTCTGCGTCTATGGCTCTTGCTTCCAATAAGTCGATGTTAGAAACCAAGTCACGTGTTCTGGAAGCGTATAATGCTTTAAAGAACAAGCATAAAAAAATAGAAGGAGATAAGTCTGACAAGAAGAAAAAGGAAGACGAAAAAGGTTTTGATATTGATCAATACGCTGATAAAAAAGAATAATTTATGAAGATTGTTGATTGTTATCTTCGGGCCTTACAGAAGGCTGAAGAAAACATGACCAACGGTGGTATAAAACTTGACAAGGCACGTTTTGTTCAGCTTTTTAATGACGAACAAAACCGCCTTGTTCGTTATATCCTTGATAAGAAAAACGAAGAGGATATACGTTATATCCAAAAGTTAGTTGTGTATTCAAAAGAACTTGACGAGAAAGGAGATAAAGATAATCCGGAAAGCACTTTGTTTTCATTGCCTTCTGATTTCTTTTCTTTTTCAAACATATCAGGCGTATTTACCAAAGGTGAATGCACGGTCACTGATTTTACCATGTGGGAGGCTAAGAACGAAAACCCGCATGAGCTTCTTGCCGACTTTTTTAACAAACCTGATTTTGATTTTAGGGAAACGTTCTACACTATAGGCGAAGATTCGGTAAGGGTGTACAAGTCTGGTTTTGAAGTAGACACCGTTTACCTTACGTATTACCGCTATCCTAAGGAAGTTGACATCGAAGGATATGTTAAATCCGATGGTTCTAATTCAACCGATATAGATCCTGAATTAGATGATAAATTAATTGGTATTATCCTTAACATGATTGAAAAGCAATTTGCTTTGAATGAAAGCGAATATGGACGTTATCAAATAGACTCAAACAACGTCCAATCTCCTTTATAGCAGAATAAAGACGTGTCCTAAATTAAAGACTATCAAAAAGCATTAAGAATTAATTAATTCCTAATGCTTTTTGTTGCTTATATGACTATCGCTATTTTTGAGACAGATAACAGAATATTAATTTTTAAAATATTATAAGGCTATGGCTATCCATAAACCGTATGACAGACACATTATCTGTCCTCCGCACGCTAAGTTGGCGGACGTAGATTCTTTGTTGCTTCAAGAAGGTCAGATCGCTATCTATGATTTGGATGGTGAGCAGACTAAAGATGGTTTGAAAGCGTTGAAAGACTTGAAAGGATATCGTAAGGACGAACAACGTTTCCAGATCAGAATCGGACGTAATGAGATGGTGAACGACCGTGTATCTGATGATAAATCATTCTCTACACCTACGTTTGCTATTGATGAAATTATAGAAGTGTATGCTTCTGCTCCGAAGAGCAAAGAAATTAAAGTAGATGAAGTTATTTTCGGTTACAACGGAATTGACGACAATACCGCTATTACAGCAAGAAAAGGCGATCGTATCCCTATTCATATTAAGCTGACAGGACGTTTGTTCGAGCTTCGTGGTTATCCGATGGGTGAGGTGAATATCGATGATTACATCATTTTCGAAAACTGTCCTGGTCGTGAGGATATGTGTTCAGAATGTGATCCTTGCGAAGATGTTGATATTTTGGCTGCTATCTTGAAAACAATCGAACGTATCAAGAATCAGCCGATTGCAGGTGGTGGAAAGGTAGGTGATTTTGTAGAAATCCATCCTATCCATTCTTGTGACGAGTTGGAAAAAACTCCGGTGGAAACCGACATGAATTTCTATTGTATGGAAATGTGTGATACCGGTGATGCTTATGCCCTGGCTCAGCTTAAGGCTGCTTATCCTGGTTTGGATATCAAGAGAGTCGGACGTCATCTTTCTACTTCCAAATATCAGGTGATGAAAGAAGGTGGTAAGCCTGCTGATTATACTCAAAAGCTGTCTTCTATAATGAAAGGCTGCGAAGAGTGTCCTGAAGGATATACTAAGGTAGACGGCGGTTTGATTTATGCCGTAACGTTAGAGGATGATGGCGTTGATCAGTCTACTGTAGTAGAAAGCATTAAGAATGCCGTTAGTAGCACTGCCGAGAAAACAGCAGCCCAAGATGGCGGCGTAGGTATGTACACTGTGGCCGTAAGCAAGAAACTGACGAAGGCTGATATCGATGCATTTGTAGAAACCAATCCGACTGCCACAGTAACGTTCGTTGCTAAAACAGCAGATATGTGTAGCAATCCTACTGTTACTACCGTTAGCTGGGAAGCATGTGGTTCTTGTAAGATTTCGAAAGAAGCTTATGAAATCACGTTGCCGGATGATGAATGTGGTAACAGTGCTAAAGAAGAATTGCAGGCAGCATTCCCGTATCTGACAATCGAAGATTACGGTACACCTGGTGGATGTCAACATAAATTCAAAACAACGGTCGTTACTAACATGGTTTGCGACGAATGCGATAAAATTCTCAAAGACTTCTTTGTATCGAAAGCGCCCGAATCTTATCGTGGACGTAATTGGAAACGTTTGGGTGCCGTAGCAGGAGATCAGTCCATTATCGCCGATCCGCTTCCTAAGAACTGCAAATGCGGTATCTTGTTCCGTGGTATTGACTACATGATTTCTCCGTCTGACTGTTTGATTGACCGTCTGACATTCCAAGAAGGATCTGTTCGTATTGCTGTAAATGGTGGTTATCCGGATGAACAGCGTGAGGCTATCAGTACGTACTTCAACCCGATCCACACCGAATACAAACAGCACTGGGCTCCGCGTACTCACCTCGGCGCTGAATTGCTGGATAAGGAACGCGAACAACGTATGTTCTTCGACTTCCGTAAGACTCACCAAGAACTTATGGAACGGATGTTTACCAATGAAGAAACCCGCTTAGATCTGTTGGCTCCGTATGCTGATTATTCAGTAACGTTGAAGCCGGCACGTTACTCTAACGGCTTCGGTAGGGTAATTGATGATCATATTACAGTACACTTCCATGTACCGTATGGCGCTCACGAAGGTATTCAAGACCTTATGGACTTGTTAGCTGCTTCGGCAAATATCAAGCCCTGCAAGATTTGATTTTCCTTTTTTCTATATATCCCAAGGGGGAGGAGGCTGGTCCTCCACCCCCCCTTTTGTAATAAAACAATTTGAAATAACTTAGTTTCATATGAATGGCGTGGATTTTTTATCTGGTGCCTTTGGTAGGGGCATTGATAAAATAACCAACATAGTTGGAAAATGGGGTTCCTCCCAACCGGTAGATGACAGCAAATCCGGTATAAAAATAGGGGACAAAATCTACCAAGTGGTTGTGTCCTTAAATGGCTGTTATTGGTATCTTGACGAAGAAGGCAAGAAGCATCCTGTTTCTGGTATTCCGGCCACAACCGAATGGGAGTGGATTAACATAGCTGAGAAAGTTATCAAAGATTTCAAAACCTGTTACCGTACACCTGGTGGAAAGGTTGAAGTATGGAGTTGGTATCTTCTTAACGATCAGATGGATGTTCTTAAAGAAACCCATAGAATTACCGACAGTACCGACATGGATAATCCGGTAGGTAAAGTTCTTACTAAAATACCAGACGAGTGGGTTATGATCGACTGTGATCTTCCTGATATGACAGAGCGAGACATTACGTTCGTCAACAGATGTTATAAGACTCAGGATGGTAAGGTTGAAATAGAAGGATTGGAGGCCATAGATGATAAGATAAATATCAGGGAATCTATTTATACCGTTATTCAATCGACGGACGATAATTTCCCTGCCGGCCATGTCTTTAAGCTAATTCCAGAGAATTGGGTTAGAATGGTTTGTGACTTTCCTGATATGACAGAACGAGATGTAACTTACGTTCTTGAATGTTACACTACTAAAAAAGGAAAAGTTCAAGTAGAAGGTTTGGTAGCCATAGATAACATCCTTGGAGCCAGGGAAGAGGTTTATACCGTTCTTCAGTCAACCGATCCTGATATTAAGGTAGGAACTGTGCTGGATTCCATTCCCGAAGATTGGGTGAGGATGGTCTGCGATTTTCCTGACATGACGGACAGGGAAATTGTTGAGGTGGACGAATGTTATAAGACTGATGGTGGTAAGGTCAATATAAAAGGTTATCAAGCTATTGATGCCGTTCTTGGTGTAAGGGAACAGTATTATTATATTGTTAAGACAACGGACGACGCCTATCCTCAGTGGACGAGAATAGATAAGATACCTAACGAATGGACGAAAACCGAATGCGATTTTCCTGATCTTACGGAAAGACATATTATGTCTGTAGATGAATGTTATACTACTCCTGGTGGTAAAATACATCTTGGTGGATACAGGTCGGTAGATAGCATAATAGGAGTCCGGGACGAGTATCTTATTGTCTTAGAAACTACCGACCCTGATATACAAAGAGGCGCCACATTCAGCAAAATACAAGAAGGATGGCAGCGTATTGTTTGTGATTTCCCTGATGCTACTACATCCGATACAGAAATAGTAGAAAACTGTTATAAGACGGAAAAGGGTAAGGTTCAGATCCGAACATACATAACAATGGACGGATACGGAAATACAAGGGAATTGAGACATATGGTTCTTAAAACAACCGATCCTGATTACAATATCGGATCCAATATCAATCAGATACCGGTAGGGTGGTTAAGTATCGAGTGTGATTTTGCGTCTGCTACACAGCGCCATATAAGACAGGTGAAAAACTGCTACGTTTCTGATGCGGGGAGCATCTACGTTGAGGGAGAAATCGTTTACGACAATGACCTTGACGTGGACAAGATGGCGCTGACGGTCATGGAAAGCACTGACCCGGCGATAGCCGTAGGGACGGAGCTGGCGGCTATTCCCTCTGGCTACGTGAGAACAGTTTGTAGATGCAATTGTTGTAACCATTAAATCTTATTGTCATGAGCTGTAACGAATATTTTTTAGTAACACTGGAGTCTAAACCGACTCCAGTCCGTCATAAATACACGAATTTAACAGACGAATGGTATGGCCCTGATGGTGTTAAGTACGAAGATCCTGATACGATAGCCAAAATAGAAGAACAAGCTACAGATAAGAATCGTATAGGGGATAACACCTTATATCAGAAACTTATTGAAATACATTCTCAAGGAGAGTCAATAAAATCAGACATCGGAGACATAGGTCAGGTATTAGATTACATAAATGGGGAGGAAGTGTAATGGGGACCATATCAGATAAGTTAATGAGGATCATAAATACCAAGGAGGATATAAGGAAAGCCCTTATATCCAAAGGGTATGATGTACCTACTTCCGTACCTTTTAAAGAGTATGCGAAAATGATATTAGACCTGCCATGCAAGGTAGATTCCTTCCCAGATATAGAAGGTATCGTAGCCAGATATTCCGCTTCCGGTCTCACTAATGAGCAGATGGCTGCTAATCCCGTATGGGTTGATAAGACGGGCAATGGACACGATCTACAGTTGAAAAACTTAGCCTGGGCTGGAATGAGCGGGGTCGGTGGGTATAAATACGATTTTTTATCTAATGATTGGAGTGCAGATGTTAATCAATTAAGTGTAGTCCTCAGTCATAAAATTGTTATCATTAACAAGAGAACTTCAATACAGCTTGTTAAATTGATCCGAAATGAACTGGAAAATACCGTCAATATAACACTTAAAATAACCGGACTAGAAGCTAACGGTAGCTCTTTTAAGATTTATGATAACGTAGGCTCAAGTCATGCTCAGGAATATAATAAAGATGGTATATATCAAATAAATTATACTGCTACTGAAGGGGCTAGTAGGATTTATTTCTATGTGCCTGGTGGTAATATGGGGCAATTGGAGAATCCCATCACCATCGAACAACTACCCCTCTACCCCGGCGCACTTGTCTTTGATGGTGTAGATGATTATGGTACCTGTGATAACTTCCCCATTCTGACTAAAGAAAAGGGATATACGGTTGTGGCGTTGAGACAGTGGATTACATATAATCCAAATGCAATATCTGCTATAGCGACAAACGCATCCGATCAATCTTTTAATGGTGCGTTCACTTTTGAAAATTACAATAAAGGAGCAGAGCAAACTATTTCGTATGGAGCTACTCAAATATCATTACAATATTCAAAATCTCCTTTTTCTTGGCAAACAACATCTAAGTATAATGGATTTAATATTGCCAATGGAAACAAAGATGCGACAAATTCACTTGTTTTAGGCAGGTCATATCCTCAAAGAAATGAATTTGCTAATTTTGCTATCTGGGAACTTGTATTTCTCGATCACGATGCCACCGAAGAAGAACTGACCAAGATCAAAGACTACTTCGTTAAAACCTATCCCTGGCTCTTTCCCGACCAGGCATGGACAGTGGTAGGCAAAACCAACGAGGACGAAGATCGTGCTACTATTGCCAACATTACGGGCAATGGTAATGATCTTATACTGTCTAATTCTGGGTTTGCAGAAGGGAGTGGGTATGGGTTGTATGCTGAGAATTATGCTGGTGGTAGATGGGTTCAATCTACTGATAGAGCGGATTTAACTTGGACGAGTTATTCTGTAAATATAACTTCAGTTAAAGTTGCGTCTACACAGTTATATTATCAATCCTATCCTGAACAACCTTCTTTTATAGTTCCTTCTTATAAGATAAAAGTTTATGGACTGAAAGATGGTCAAAC
>ERZ857785.1847-NODE-1847-length-20954-cov-3.412795_pt1 | contig 20954 bp, 3 predicted proteins | sample MGYA00519763_ERZ857785 | MGnify/ENA primary metagenome ERZ857785 (study PRJEB31778, sample SAMEA3449365) | human gut metagenome | biome: human gut; feature: human-associated habitat; material: faeces | place: United Kingdom | collected 2010/2012 ...
ATGAATATGTTCATTTTGAAATAAAACCAAATTTACCAGTATTAGGAAAAGAATATGGAAAATTAATACCAAAAATAAGAGAAGAAATTTCAAAATTAAATCAAATGGATTTAGCTAACAAAGTAAAAAATGGTGGAGTAGAATATATAGATATTGATGGAACGCAAATAGAATTAACTTCTGAAAATTTACTTGTCACAATGCAAGGAAAAGAAGGATTTGCATTTGCCGGTGAAGGAGAAATAGGTGTAGTCTTAGATACAACAATAACTCCAGAATTAAAAGAAGAAGGATATGTAAGAGAGATTTTATCAAAAGTTCAAAATATGAGAAAAGATAAAGGATTTGAAGTATTAGATAAAATAAACTTATATGTATCAGAAAATCAAATGTTAGAAGAACTTGTAAAGAAATTCGAATCTGAAATCAAGAAAGAAACTTTAACAGAGAATGTAGTATTTAATACACAAAGAGATACTTATACAGAAGTAAGTATAAATGGAGAACGATTATTACTTGATGTCGAAATTTGTCAATGAAAAGTTCTTGACATTAACTATTGACGGTTGTATAATAGAAGCATATTATGTGCTTCTATTTTTTTTTCTGCACATATTTATAAGGTGTACAAACTATTTTATTTATTTCAATGAAGAATTTAATTCATAAACACAAAAAAATTAAATCTTTTTAAGTTAAATCAAAAAATCAAGGAGGAAAATATATGGTAGATAATAATGAAATATTAGGACAAATATTAAAAATAGGACAAACATTAAATGCATTTCAAATACAAATGGCAGCAGAACTTAGTGAGTTGAGAGCAGAAATTAAGAAAAGTAGAGAAATAGAAAATGAACACTGGCTAGAAAATTTGAGACGTTGGAACGAAAATGACAAATGCTGGAAAGAAAACAACAGACGTTGGAAAGAAAATGAAAAGAGATGGAAAGAAAACAACAGACGTTGGAAAGAAAATAAAAAGTTATGGGAAGAGAATAATAAAAAATGGGAAGAAAATAAGCAGCTATGGATAAAAAATGGAATTGATAGAGAAAGAGACCATCAAGAAATCATGGATATATTTATAAGATATGATATTTCGGTATCAAAAAAATTAGGAGACCCCAATGCAGAAAAAATGAAAAAATTTCTTAAATTACTTGCATTAATCATTATTCTTAATATATTAAAAGAATTTGATGATTAGACAAAAAATAATCCCTAGACTTGCACTCTAGGGATTTTTTGTGAATCTACACAAATGAATTTCTTAAATTACTAGCTTAAGCTATATTAATTATAATACTTTTTGGTATCATAGTCAATACCTTATTTATTTTATTCTAAAATTCTAAAATTATTCACATAATAAGAGGACTCGATTGAGTCCTCTGAATTCAATTAATATATTATTCTAAAATTCTTTTCTTGATAAAATATATTCCACTAGCTAAAGCAACTAAGATTATTGAAGAAGCTGAAACAATAAATACTTTGTTATTTAATAAACCAGTTGGTGGAGTAATTGTTATACTTGTCATATCATTATCCTTCTCATTTTCTTTTCCAGTTTTAGGGTCATAATTTCCTGGAATAGATTTTTCATTTTTTCTAGTTGTTTCAAGAATCTCAACGTGGTTATCAGTTTTAATACCTTTTTCGTTACTTGCAAGCAACTTACTTCCACAAATTGTGACAGAGCCTACCTTTCCAGGTGTTAAATCCAATTTTGAAAATTGATCTGTAATTGCAATTGTATAACCACTCTTTATGTCTTTACTTACATTATCAGCTATTAATTTTTTAGTTATACCATTTTCTTCCCAAGCTGATAATTGATTTGCCGAAACTTTATTCCATCCAATTGAAGAATTTAGATTATCAGTATATACTAAATTATCATCCATATAATCAACAACTTTACTTACAACTGTTTTTAATTCTTGCCCTGGTAATTGGGTTCCATAATAGTAATAATCTGAATCAACACTATATTCATAATCCAATTCTGAATCATTTTTAACACTTATTGTATACTCTAATTCTAATGTAGCTCCTTGTATAAGCTCATTATCTATTTCTAATACAACTCTGCTAGGTAATGCTTTTACATATTTCATAGCATTCTCTCCTGTTGCTGTTTTTTCTATTTCATTCCACCTTTGATATAAATCTTTATCTGCTATTTGTATGTATGGATTTCCACTTATCAATACTTGACCATTTGATAATACCACTTTTACATTTGATATTCTTTTATTAATTGTATAACTTTGTCTTGGTCTTTCTATTATACCAAAGTCTTGGTATGGATTTACTGCATAAAATGTATCTGCTACTACAATTTTTCCATTTTTGATTACTACTATTTTTCCATTTTCAATTTTATATTCATCTGTATAGTCTGTAAATGATACTCTTTGATTGAATCCATCATTTTCTGTTACATTGCTGTACTCAACGCCTACATCAAAATAAGCAGAATCAGCAACCATACTATTATCACCACTTTCTATACTGCCATAGTTTATACCATTTTGTTCTTGTTGAGCTCTCATACTCAAATCATCAACAGCACTAGAATATCTTATTAGTCCTGCTAAATCTTTGCTCTTGCTCTTTGTATCCTCCTTTCCATTTTGTGGTAATTGATCATAACTTAATATCCAATTATAATTTTCTCTTCGTTCATCTGTATTTCCCATTCTTAACGCATTTTTTATAATGTCAGAAGATATTATTGTTGATTTATAATCCCTAACATCAATCTTCTTTCCATTAATCGTTGTATTTTCATCATAAGTATATCTTATTAAATATCTTCCTGGTATAACTCCTAGGAATTTATATTCGCCATTTGCGTCTGTATGTGTAACCGCTTCTTTTGTTTGAGTTTTAATAACACCATTTGTTACAGAAAGTTCATACAATTTTATCGCTGTTCCATTTTCATCTAGTAATTCTACTTTTGCATTTGCAACCTTGTTTTCTCCATTCTTGAATATACCATCGCCGATTCTTTCTTCATTAGTATTAGTCTTACTTCCTTTTTTATTACTATCCTCAAATACTGTTCCTGATAATCCTCTTGTTGGATTTGTATCTTCAATTCCTAATACTAATGATGGTGCTGAATCTGTATCATCTTCAAATGTTGTCATATCTAGTGTTTTATTTTCTATTTCGTAATTTCTTCCGTTTAATTTTGTTGATGTTGATTTTCCATCATTTTGTAGTTTTATATTTGCACTTCCTGGATTTGAATCAACGTCAATTGCTGCATAAGTTTTTCCACCCATTACCGTTGAGAATGCATTTATTTCTGAAACATTATTTAATGTTGTTTGTTTTTGTATTAATGCTTTTACTGCATCATTATTTAGTTTAAACTTGATGTAAACATCTACATATCCACCTGGCAATATTTCTCTATTTATAAATGCTGATGTATAAGCAGCTTTATAACCACTAGCTCCTTCTGTACTTCCATATCTGCTTTTTCCCCATGTTATAGTTCTTTTATATCCCTTGTCATTAGTTTCCCACGAATCTGCAATTTCATATCTTTCATCATAATAGTCTGCCAGTTCTTTTACTTTTGCATTTAATATTGTAGATTGGTTTATAACTCTTATTTTATATGTTACATATATTTGCATTGAACCTGGTTTTAGATTTTCTAGTGCTAAGTCTGATTCATATATTCTTCTTGTATATATGTTCAATCCTCTGCTACTATAACTTCCTATTCCAGTTCCGAATTTTACTTCTACACCGAAATTATCTGTATTTTCTTCACTTGTTCTCTTTGCATATGTATATGTATTATTATAAACATTTTGGCCATTATTTACTGCGATGTTCATTTCTGTTAAGTCAGAACTTACTGCTAAATCTGCTTGATTTCTTCTTTGAAGTCCCATATTTACACTTTTTATTGTTTCTAAGCCTTTGAATCTCTTTTCCCAAGCTTCTTCTATCTTGAATCCTGATTGTTTTGTTGAAGCAATTATTGCATATTCAGAATTTGCTGCTTGAGATACTTTAAGTTTTGTATTGTTATCTGTATATTCATATCCCCATTTATCTTTGTATGTTGAAACATGGTCTGCAAAAGTATAACTTAAATCATATGATTTTTGATTCTTGCTATTTCTTGCCATATTATTAGATACTGTTGTAAAACTTTCATTTACATCTTCTCTATCCTTTTTATCGTTTCTTCCGCTAGGTACTTCTGTTATTTTCGATGTATTTGGATAATTATCATTCATATAATCTATTATCGCAGATACTGTTTTAAATCTTAATCCGTCATACTCAATTTCTATACGATATTTACTTAAATCATCTATCTTTAAATTTCCATTTTCTTCTGTTAAGAAATCTTTATTTGTATACGCCTTTCCATTCTGCTTCCTTGTTCCAAATTCATACCATCCGTCTTTATTTGTTTGCCTTTTTGCAATTAATTTATTATCTTTGTATAAATATACATTTAGTCCTTTTACTAATGAGTCTCTTCCATCATCATATAGGTTGTTTATAGCATTATTTTCTGAATTTGTTATTTCTTCCCATACATATCCTTCTATTCTTATGTAGTCCTGATGGTTTTTAATTGTGTAGTTCATTGTACCTTTCCTTGGTATCGTAAACTCTCCATCTTTATTTATTGTTGATTTTGAATCTCCTATAAATGTAACACCATGGTTCATTTCTACAACACCATTTTCATATGCTAAATATCCATAGTTTGGATTCTTCGTTTCTATGAATTTGTATGTTATTTTATCTGTACCATTTGTACTCATCAACAAATTTTGGATAGCTAATTGTCCATTAGCATCAGTTACAAATTTTGTTGCATCTTCCATCTTTGTAACATATTCTATTGATGGTGTTTTACTATTTTCTGCCGTATCATTTATTGCTACATTTCCTGTTGCACTTGTTAAATATCCATTTTTATCTTTCGTACTATTTGTACATGTTCCTTTTATTTTTATGTATGTGTCTTTTTTATATGATGATTTTAGTACAAATTCTACTCCTGTTAATTTTTTGCTTTCTACTCTATCATCAACTTTCTTTATGCCTATATTTCCTACTTGTTTTTCGTTTCTAAAAATAACTTTTCTTACATCTAGTCTTTCAACTGTCGTTGTTAAATTGTTTACCTTTTTGGTATAACCATAATTGTCATTTGAAAGTTCTTCTATTGTATACGTTATATTTGTTGTTCCATCGACTGTGCTTATCAAATTCTTTATGCTTATTTTTCCAGAACTATCTGTAACAAATTTTGTTGCATCATTTGCATTTGCCACATATTTTATTGATGGAGTTACATCGTCTTCTGTTGTATCATTTATTTTTGCACTTCCTACTACTTTTGTTGCATATCCATCTTTATCTTTAGTAATTGAATCTCCTGTTGCTCTTATTTTTATATATCCTTTTCCATATGATGATTTTATGGCAAATTCTACATTTTTTAGCAATATTTTTTGATTATCATAATCGATTTTAGAAATTTCTAAATCTCCTGTTTGTTTCATGTTTTTTATTGTAATTTCTTTTGTTTTTGTTCTTTCTATCGTTACATCTTTAAAATCTGCTAATTTTGTATATGCGTAATTTGTATTAGAAATTTCTTCTATTGTATATGTTATTGCATCTTTTCCATTGTTACTCATTAATAGATTTTTTATTTCTATTATTCCATTTGCATCTGTAACAAATTTTGTCGCATTTTCCTTTGATTCATTAAATACAGCAACTTTATCATCAGTATTGTTTGCACTATCATTTATAGTTGCACTTCCTACTATTTTTGTTGCATACCCTGTTGTTTTATCATTTGTTACTGAGTTTCCTGTTGCTTTTACTTTTACATATCCACTCGATGTTTTTAATACGAATGTTGCATTTTTTATATTTTTATTTGAATCATCAAAATCTTTTTTGTAAATTTTTAAGTTTCCTACTTGTTTTTCGTTTGTTATTTCTATTGACTTTTTATCATTTCTATTTATAGAGAATGTTTGATTTGATGCTTTAGTTTGATACGCATAATTTGTATTATTATATTCTTCTAGTATATATGTTGTTTGTTTTGTTCCATCTGTACTTATTAACAAATTCTTTATCGCGATTTCTCCATTAGTATCTGTAACAAATTTGGTTGCCTCTATAATACTTGATGTATAAGATAATGTTGAATCATTATTTTTATTAGATGTATCCTTTATGGTTGCACTTCCTTTAATACTTTTTGCCCATTCATTTTCATCTTCCAAAACATCACTTCCTGTAGCTTTCACTTTCAAATACTGTCCTTTGTTTGAATCCTTCAATACAAACTCTACATTTTCTAATTTTTTATCTTTATTATCATAATCTTTTTTATTTATATATACTTCCCCCACTTGTTTTTCATTTGTAAGTGTCTCTGTTATTTTCTTTGAAGCCATTATTTCCATAACATTTGAATTTACCATTTTTGTATATCCATAATTTCGATTATCTACTTCATAAAATCTGTATTTTCCATATCTTATATTTTTTATTACTATTTTTCCATCTTTCTTCATTATAAGTTTGGTAGCATTACTCTTTACTTTTATATAATTTGCTGTATAGTCTTCGCCGTTTACTTTCAATTTTGTGCTACTGCTAAATACTATATCTTGTACAATTTCAATATTGTTTACAATATTCCCTTTAGAATTTTTTAATTGTAAATATGTACTTGCATTTTTTTGTAAAACAAATTCAGCTCCATTCAAAGAACTTTTACTATCTACATCTTTCTTATCTATTTCTAAGTCTCCTTGCAACTCCCATGGACCATTTATTGTAATATTGGCATTTACTGTAACGTCTTGTGTTTCAGTTACTATTTTTGTATATGGATGTCCCATATTTTGCATAGGAATATTGGTAAATGAAGTTTCTCCATCTTTAATTGTTGTTCTTATAGTATCACATTTGTCCTTATAACATTTACAACCGTTTTTATCACATTCTGCTTTACTTGTACACTTTTTATGATCACATGTTGTGCATCTTTTGGAATCAAAAATATATGGCCAATCATTTCTATATGTTGTTTGATTCCCTTTATACACAGTATATATATCCCAATATTTCTTGGTTACACTTCTACTACTTTTATCTTTGACTGTAAAATTAATATTAATTTTTAAAATTTTAATTGCTCCGACAGGTACTTTTATATAAAATTCTTTTTCCCAATCAAAATTTATAGCACTACATACACTTGTCTGTTTTGTATTATTTTTATCTATATATTCAACTTCTATTTTCTCACATTTGGCACTTTTATTATCAGATTTTACTTTTATTGGACCAATTTTATTACTAGTATCATCAATACTATAAATTCTTATCTTGCTCATATCAGTTTGATTGGTAACTTTTAATTGAGGATTTACCCAATTTCCTTCTTTGACAGGTACTTCTTCAACCTTTGTAGTTTTATAAGAAGTTTCATGCCAAAAATAATCACAGAATGCAAGTTCATGATTTTGGCATTCAAAATGTATAGGTGAATCATCTGGATTATATTTACCGTTCAGCTGTTGTTCCATATATATATATATGATTTACATCGTCATGACTATATTCAACATCAGTATCAACACCTCTAATTTTAAATATTTTACTAGCTGGCTTATTTGCTCCCGGTGTTGCTCCAAATGCTTGTTGCATATTTCCAAATACACAAATAAATAATATAACTATAAACATTACACTTTTTAATATTTTTCTATTCTTCCATATTAATATTGCTAAACCTATAAGTACAATAAGAATACTAATTGTTAATCCTATTTTTTTAACTAATCCTGTTGAAATAGCTATTATTACTTGAGCTTGTGAGGTATTATTTGTAACATTTTCATCTTCTACTGCTTTATCATTACTACTTATTCCAATTGTAGCTACATTTAAAACAGTTCCTACACTGCTTCCAGATAAATTTTTAGTTAAAACTAATTCAATTTCTTTGCTTTCTCCTATATTTATCTCCTCTTTAGACAAACTATTCGTATATAAATTACCATTATTCTCATACCAACTATTATTAAGTTCTGATTTAAACTGCATTCCTTCTGGTAACTTATCAATTATTTGTGCTGCCTTACCAGTAATTTCACCTTTATTTGCTACTACTATTTTATATTTTATTATAACTGTTGCTCCACTTAGTTTCTTAGAATTAATTTCAATTTTTGCAAATTGCTTGTTATCATAGTCATATGTTTTTGTTTTTCCATCTTTTGTCTGCACTGTTATTTGGCTTACATATTTTTGTAACTCTAAGTCAAATGTCTTATTCTCTACTAATCCAATGTCTATGTTCTCTAAATCTCCATTTGCTGTTAATATATTTGTTAATCCTGCTGTCATTTTTTCTCCATTTATAGCTATATTTTTTGTTACAGCATCTGAATTCTTTGTTTCTATTACTCCTTCTTTCTGATAAATTGTTAATGAATAGTTCTCTGTATCATATAAGAACAAAACTATATATTGTCCTTTTTCAATATTTTCAAATCTGTATTCACCTTGTGCATTTGTTTTTGTTTTTAATATTTCATTATTTTCTCTTACAAATTTATCTTTTTTATAATCATATAACATTACTGTCATATCACTATAAGCTTTTTCATCTGTCATTCTCTTTCCATCTTCATTTTCATCAATCCATGCAATACCAGATATTGAAATTTTATTTTTTTCTGTATTACTAGAATTATCTGAATCATCTGTTTTAGGATTATCAGGATTAATAACTTGTGTATCATTTACTGTAACTTCACATGTAGCAACTTTGCCTCCATCTTCTGTAGTTACCATTATTGTTGTAGTCCCTTTTGCAATCCCTGTTACATTTCCATCATTGTCAACAATTGCTATATCTGAATCCATTGTTGACCATGTTATATTTTTATTCTTTGCATTGTCTGGTTCTATTATTGCTGTTAATTTTTTCTTTTCACCAACATCCAACTTTATTGAATTTGTATCTAATTTTATTCCTGTTACTCTTATATCATCTCCCGGTTCAGGATCAGGTGTTGGGTCCACTTGTGAATTCTCCGTTACTATAACTTCACATCTTGCTGTTTTTCCTCCATCTTCTGTTGTTACTGTTATCGTTGAAGTTCCTTCTGCCAATCCTGTTACCATTCCACTATTATTAACATCAACAATTCTAGAATTACTTGAAGACCAAATCATGTTTTTATTATCCGCATTTTGTGGCTCTATTATTGCAGTTAATTGAGCTTTTTCATTAACTTTTATTTTCAATGTATTTACATTTAATTTTACATCAGTTACATTTACCGGTTGTGGTTCTGGTGTCGGATCTGGATCTGGTTCTTCGTAATCATATTTATAAATTTTGGTATTTACACTTGCCTGTTTTTTTCTTATCCAATAGCCTTCTGCAGTTATTGTATTAGTCACTTCTTTTGTTTCTGTAAGCATTTTCGCTTTAGCTTTAATTTTCATCGTTATTGCTTTCCCTTGAGGTATAGCCATTTGTACATCTACATTCGGTGCATCTTCTTCATCATATCCTTCTGGAATTATTAATGTCGATATATCTTCTGTTTTATTAACTTCTGTCAACCTTGGAATTTCTCTATCAGAACCGTTATCATCCTGTATCGTTTCAATATTTACATCATAATTATTGTAGCTAATACTTATAGGCTGTAGCTCTCTTGGTATTACATCTTTTATATTAAAATCAGTATATGTTGCAAAATACCCCCATGTTTTTCCTACATTCTTTATATTTACAGTGTATGTTATTTCTTCATCCATTTTTAATTCATTTTTATCTGCTGTCATATCCAAATCTATTATTTCGACATACCCTTTTACTCTTACCTCATTTGAAACATAGGTTTCTACATTATTACCATATACTGTTGACATACCTTTAAGCTCATACACACATCCATTACTCTCATCAAAATTCTCAATTTCTCCTGTAATGACAAAGTATTGTCCACTATTTTTACTTAATTTGTCAATATTGTATGTCCAGCTATTTCCACTTACATTATTTAATGTATTTTCTTCATCATTAATCATTACATTTTTTATATCAAAAAAATCAGAGGCTTCAAAAGCAAATTTAACATTTTCTATATCCTCATCTGAAAAGTTCATTACTGTTGCCGCAAAAACCCATTCTCTTCTTGTATTTCCTATTGCAGGTTTTAATTCAACAACTACTTTTGTGCTTTTTACTATATTTTGTATACTAAACTCCTTTGATTCTGCTCCATCTACTTTTGACATATAACTAATATTTGCTGTTTTCTGAATATTCTTTGCCCCCAAGTCGTTTACTTTTAATTCAATAAAATCTGTTTTGGTTTCCCCTGGTTCTAATTCAAAATCTAATGTTATTTGTTTGTCATTTTTTTCTACATATTCATATCTCACACTAAGATCATAATAATCTTTTTCCGGATGATATATTGTTCCATCATCATCTGTTTTTATTACATATGTATATTCATCCGGAATATTAATTATAACAGATACCGTTTTTTTCACATTAGAAGTATTTGTGGTTTTTATCCTTTGTTGAAATATTTGACGTTCATATAATATTCCATTATTATCTACTGGGATATCTCCTAAAGTTTCAGATATTTCTGTTACAACTGCATTTTGATTAAATACTACTTTTTTATTATCTTGGTCATATTTTACTGTTCCTGTTGAATTTCTTTGTATAGAATAAATTGTTGGTATTACATCTACAATTTTATTATTCAAAGTTACATCTATATCTTTTGTTTCTATTGTGTTTGTTATTTCATTTGAATATTTATTTCTAACACTTCCTATCCTATTATCCATATTTTTTTGTAATTTTATTTTTAATGAAACTCTTACACTTGTTCCTCCAATTGTTTTAGATTCATTATAAACGGTCTGGCATCCCTCCATTTGTATGCTAACCATTTTATTTCCTCTTTCACTTGTTTTTATTGATTTTGAAACAATTTTAAAAATTTCATTATCGTATAAAATATCAATTGATTGAATTTCTATTTTGCTTACTTCTGCTGGCATTTCAATATTTATAATAGGATTTTTAAATAAGCTATTTTGAGGTCCATCTGTTTTTAAAGTTTCTGTTATAACAACATCATTAGTAGTGTTATTAACCCAACTGTCATTGCTAAGCTTTGTTTCAATTGTTGAAATAGCTTGTTTTATTTCTGTAGTAATTTTGTCATTATACTCATATTTAATAAAATCTTCTTCTATTTCTTTTGCTGAATTTTCTTTTTTCTCTGTATCTACATTTTTTGTCTTTATTGTATTTATTCCATTTACAGAAACATCTGTTATTATAGCACTATTTTCTATTATAGCCGTTGGTAATATAATTCTTGAATTTTCAACTTCAATAATTCCTTCTTTTTCTACATTATTTAAACGTACGAAAAATGTTTCTAGTCTATTTGTATATATTACTTTTATTTTTCCATTTTCATCTGCTTCTGTATCTTTATTTATTGTTATTAAAGTCTTTCCTTCTGCATCAAGTACATCAATACTTCCATTTTCCCCTAGCACTTCTTGTACTTGTGCTTTATCTATTGTTGAATCTGTATATACAACATCTTTTGAAGTTTCTTTTACTTCTATTTTTTGTGCAATATCTTTATTGCTAACCATTATTTTTGCTGTCTCTTTGAATGTTGTTTCATATTTATTTTCTGGATTACGTTCATTTGCTTTAATATATCCATCATATATATCATCTGTCTGATGTTCTACTGACACAACTCCACTAACTTTTTCTTTAACGTCAAACTCCTGGTCAACATTTGTTACTAATTTAGTCTCATCCTTATCTTTAAATGTTTCTTCAACATTAGCTCTTATTCTTAAATTTCTAGCTTCATCCTCTGCTACATAGCAATCACTTTTGTAAATACAAATAATTTCATATTCATCTCTTGCATCTGCTACCTTTTCCGCATAGTCTTCATTTTCAGCTATTATTTCAAGAATTCCTGTGCTTGAATGATACTCATATTTTGCTGTTTTGCCGCCATTTGTTGCTTTAGTTGATTTTGTTATAACTTCAACTCTTTCAGGTTTATAATCGCCTATCCATGGCAAATCAACATTGATACTTGTTTTCTTTACTGGTTGATATTCTTCTCCTTCTGCAAATTCGACTCCTGTTTTAAAATTAAATTGTGCTAGTACGCCTTTGCTACCAGTATCACTGTCTTTTGTTATCGTATCAAAATTCTCATATTTAGTTAAATTAAATTCTGCTACTACTTTTGTCTTGTCTTTATTTATATTTTCTTTTATAGCATCAACTGCTTCTGCAATTACAATGCTCAAAGAACTATTTAATAACAAAACAATTAGCATAAAAATGATGCACAATTTTTTTCTCATATAACTTCCCCCAATACTTCTTACAATATATTAATTAAATAATAAATCGTTCTATACTTTAAGTCAATATCCCCCAAAAGGCTTAAATTTCCTATTTTTTCTAGGTCTTTACGGCTCTTCACTTCATGGCGAAATATGTCTTTTTTATTACATTTTGGTAACTTTTTGTGCCCCAAAATAATGTTTTTTCCATTTTTGCCTAGGGACTAGCACATTTTCAGCCAGGTTGCACACGTGAGAACGCTTTTTTTCTGTGCAAAATTGCACGAAAAAAAAGCGTTCTCACGTGTGCAACCACTACAAAAAAACTCACATAGCTAAACTATGTGAGTTTTTTGGCTTATTTCAATACTTTTTTCTTGATAAAGTATATTTCTCCTACTACGACTACTAATACAATTGCTGCTAATGATATAATAAATGTTCTGTTATCTGTCAAACCGGTTGGTGGTGTAATATTTACTCTTGTCATATCATCATCTGATTCATATGGTTCATTCGGTGTTGCTGTTTTAGGGTCATAGTTACCTGGTGTTGCTCCATATATTTTTCTTGCTGTTTCTACTATTTCAACATGGTTACTTGCTCCAATACCATTTTCGTTACTTGCTAATAATTTACTTCCATAAATTTTTATACTTGTAGCTTCTCCTGCTTTTAACTCATTTCTTGCGAATTGATCTGTTATTGATATTGTATAACCTTTATTAATATCTGCTTTAACTTCATCTGAAACTAATTTTTTAGTTATATCACCTTCTTGCCAAGCTGATAATTGGTCTGCTGTAACTTTGTTCCATCCAGCCGCACTATTGTTGTTTTCATCATATACTAAGTTATCATCCATGTAGTCTACTACTTTCTTGATTACTCTCTTCAATTCTTGGCCTGGAAGTTTTGTTCCATAGTAATAATAATCTGAATTTGTTGTATATTCATAATCTAATTCTGAATCATTCTTTATACTTACTGTATATTCAACTTCTAATGTAGCTCCTTGTAATAATTCATTATCGATTTCTGCAAGTACACTGCTTGGTAATGCTTTTACATATGGTAAAGCATTATCTGCTGTTTTTTCTATTTCGTTCCAACTATCATATAATTCTGCATCTGGTATTGTTTTATATGGATTTCCATTTATTAAAACTTGACCATTTGCTAATGTTACTTTAATATTTGAAATTCTCTTATTTGTTTCAAATTGTTGTCTTGGTCTTTCAATTATACCAAAATCTTGATATGGATTTACTGCATAGAATGTATCTGCTAATACTATTTTTCCATCTTTTATTACTACTATCTTACCATTATCTAAATTGTACTCATCTTTGTAGTCTGTATAAGATACTCTTTGGTTGAATCCTGAATTTTCTTTTACTTCACTATATTCTACACCTACATCGAAATATGCTGTATCTGCTGTCATACTGTCACTTGTATTAATATTTCCATTGTATACTCCGTTTTGTTCCTGTTTAGTTCTCTTATTTAAGTCATCAGCTGCATCTGAATATCTCTTACCTTCATATGGAATTATCCAGTTGTAATTTCCTTTTCTTTCATCAGCTTGACCTAATTTTAATGCATTTTTAATTACATCTGATGAAATTATTGTTGATTTATATTCTCTTGGATCTATTGCTTTTCCATTTATTGTTGTATTTGAATCATAAGTATATCTTATTAAATATCTTCCTGGTAATACTCCTAAGAATTTGTATTCACCATTTGCATCTGTTGTTGTAGAAGCATCTTTTGTTTGTGTTGTTTCTACTCCATTTGCAATTGAGATTTCATACAATTTTACAACTTCTCCATTTTCATTTAATAATTCTACTTTTGCATTTGCGACTTTATTTTCTTTATCTTGGAATATACCGTCACCAATTCTTTCTTTACCTGTATTTGTCTTATCTCCATTTATGCTACTATCCTCAAATACTGTTCCTGATAATCCTCTTGTTGGTTCTGCTTCTTGAATACCAAGTACTAATGATGGTGCTGAATCTGTATCATCCTCAAATGTTGTCATATCTAGTGTTTTATTTTCTATTTCGTAATTTCTTCCATTTAATTTTGTTGCTGTTGTTGTTCCATCATTTTGTAATTTTATTTCTACACTTCCTGGGTTTGAGTCATCATCAATTGCTGCATATGCTTTTCCACTTGATATTGATGAGAATGCATTTATTTCTGAAACATTATTTAGTGTTGTTTGTTTTTGTATTAATGCTTTTACTGCATCATTATTTAGTTTGAACTTGATGTAAACATCTACATATTCTCCTGGTAATATTTCTGTATTTGCAAGTGCTGTTGTATATGCTGCTTTATAAACATCACTTACTTTTGCCCTTCCATATTTGCTATCTCCCCATGTTGCATTTCCTGTTTTATTACCTTTATTATCAGCTATCCATGAATCTGCAACTTCATATCTTGCATCATAGTAGTTAGCTAATTCTTTTACTTTTGCATTTAATACTGTTGATTGGTTTTTAACTCTCATTTTATATGTTACATATAATTGCATTGAACCTGATTTTAAATTTTCTAGTGCTAAGTCTGATTCATATATTCTTCTTGTATATATGTTCAATCCTCTGCTACTATAACTTCCTATTCCAGTTCCGAATTTTACTTCTACACCGAAATTATCTGTATTTTCTTCACTTGTTCTCTTTGCATACGTATATGTATTATTATAAACATTTTGACCATTATTTACTGCAATGTTCATTTCTGTTAAGTCAGAGCTTATTGCTAAGTCTGCTTGATCTCTTCTATGGATTCCTAGGTTAATTCCTGTTAATGTATCAGAACCTTTGGCTTTGCATCTAGCATTCCAAGCTTCATCTAATTTGAATCCTGTTTGACTCGTTGATGCAATTACTGCATATTCTGATTTAGCTGCTGGTGTTACTTTTAATTTTGTCTTATTATCATTGTAACTATATCCCCATTTATCTTTGTATGTTGAAACATGGTCTGCAAAGTCATAACTTAAGTCATATGTTTTTTGATCACTACTATTTCTTGCAGTATCTCTTGATACAGTTGTGAAATCTTCATTTACACTTGCTCTGTCTTTTCTATCGTTTCTTCCACTTGGAACTTCTGTTGCTTTTGATGTATTGTCATAATTATTAGCTAAATAATCTTTTATTGCTTTTATTGATGTAAATCTTAATCCATCATATTCAAATTCAACATGATATTTGCTTAAGTCATCAATCTTTAGATCTCCATTAGAAACTGTTAGATAATCCTTACTTGTATATACTTCTCCGTCTTTTTTTCTTGTTCCAAATCCATACCATCCGTCTGAATTTGTTGTTGTTTGTGCTACAACTTGATTATCTTTGTATAGATATACTTTTAATCCTTCAATTAATGCATCTAAGTCTTTATCATATACATTATTTATTGAATTATCTTTTGAATTTGTCATTTCTTCCCATACATATCCTTCTATACGTATGTATTCTTGATGGTTTTTAATTGTTATTGTTGTTCCTAATTTTTTATCAATTGTTATCCATCCATCTTTTGAAACACCATTTCCTGAATATGTTACTTTATAGTTTTTGTAATCCCCTGTATCTGCTAGGTATCCGTAGTTTGGATTTGCAACTTCTTCTAGTTTGTATTTTATTACATCTTTTCCGTTGCTGCTTATTAATAAGTTTTTAATTTTTAGTTCTGCCTTAATATCTGTTACGAATCTTGTTGCTTCATCTATTTTTGATGTATATTCTATAACTGGATTATTTGTCATATCTGAAGTATCATCTATTGCTACTGTTCCTATTGCTTTTGTTGCCCAGCCATTAGAATCTTTTGTTACGTTATCTCCTGTTGCTTTTACTCTTAAATATTGATTTTTATCTGATGAGCTTAATACAAATTCTACTCTTGGTAATAATTTGCTATATACTCTATCATCTATTTTCTTAATATTTAATTCTCCCACTTGTGGTTCATTTATAATTTTTACTGGTATTGTTTCTGATGGTTTTACTTCACTTTTTGTCGGAGATGCTATTTTTGTATAACCATAGTTATTGTTATTAGCCTCTGTTACAGTGTATTTTCCACATAAGATATTTTTAATTAATATTTTACCTTCTGAATTTGTTGCAATTGCTGTTGCTTTATCTAATGTAGAATTAAATTGTACTGTATAACCTGTAACACCATCTATTGTTGCATTTACAACTTTACCTTTGCTGTATGAACCAGCACCTTCTTCAAATGTTATATCTTTTTCTACAGTTATTTTATCAATTGTTTTTCCGTCTTTTACTATTACCATACTCTTATTTGTATCTGTTCCAACTGATATTTTAAATTCTACATTTTTCATTGCAGTTGAATTAGTGTTTACTTTTTCAATCTCTAAATTGCCTGTTGATGACCATGGTCCATTAATATCTACTTTATCTGTTCTTTTTATTTTTTCCTCATATGGTATTTTACCAGGTTCAACTATACTCATATGTTGTAATTGATTTTTATATACCATACAATAAGAGTCTGTACTCATCGGATATGTCCTATATATTTTTGTTGTTAAAATCTCATCTGTTTTTGTTCTTTTTAATTGATAACTTCCACTAATAGTTACTTTTACAACTTGCTCTACGGTATTTGGAATTTTAATATAAAAGTCATTTCCCCATCCAAAGTTCATAAGTTCACCATTAGTTGTTGCATTTTTGCCATCTGAACCTTTATATGTTACAACTACAGAATGTGATGCTTTAGCATAACTAGATTCTACATTAAATGGTCCTATCTTATTTGTTTTGTCATCTACTTTAGTAATTGTAACATTATCTTTGTCTGTTTTATCTGTTAATTTTAATGTTGCATTTTTAAATTCTTCATCACTTATACTCCATGTACCTTTTCTTTTTATTTCTGTAGTTTCACTTTCTAATGTTGCTTCATGCCAATGTTGACTACAAAATCTGTCTAGACGATTTGTACAATTATATCTTTTTCCATCTGAGCCATATGCTCCTATACCAATCTCACTATGATTAGAACTACCAGTACCAATTATATATAATTTTCCTGGTTGTCTTAATCCTGGTTCAATCGTAAGTTGTTCTTCATAAGTTCTATTTGCTTGTACTGGGTTCATAGTTCCTACTAAACATACTGCAAGTACAGATACAAATAATGCTGCCTTTAATATTTTTCTATTTCTCCATATTAATATTGCTAATCCTACTAATACTGCTAGTGTTCCTATTGTTATTCCTATTTTTCCTGCTAAACCTGTTGATACTCCTATTAATACTTGAGCTTGTGATGTATTATTATCACTATTTTCGTCTTCAATTGCTTTATCATTACTGCTTATTCCTATTGTTGCTACATTTGTTGTTGTTCCTACATTATTAGCATTCATTGTTTTAGTTAATACTAATGTTACTTCTTTACTTTCTCCTGCTTGTATGTTTTGTCCTGATAAACTATTTGTATATAAGCTTCCATCCTTTTCATACCAATCACTATTTAATTCTGATTTAAATGTCATTCCATCTGGTAATTTGTCTACTATTTGTGCTGCTTTTCCTGCTAGTTCTCCATTGTTTGTTACTAACATCTTGTATTCTACTATTACTGTTGCTCCATTCATTTGTTTTGAACGAATTTCTACTTTTGCAAATTGTTTATTATCATAGTCATATGTTTTTGTTTTTCCATCTTTTGTTTGCACTGTTATCTTGCTTATATATTTTTGGATTTCTAAATCAAATTTCTTATTTTCTACTAATCCAATATCTATATTTTCTAAATTTTCATTTGCTGTTAATGTATTTGTTAATCCTGCTGTCATTTTTTCTCCATTTATTGCTACATTCTTTGTTACAGCATCTGAATTCTTTGTTTCTATTACTCCCTCTTTTTGATATGCTGTTAATGAGTAATTATTTGTGTCATATAAGAATAATACTATATATTGTCCTTTTTCTACATTTTCGAAACTATATTTCCCTTCTGAATCTGTTTGTATTTTCTTTATTTGATTGTTTTCTTTTACAAATTCATTTTTCTTTGCATTATATAACATTACTGTTATTCCACTTAATGTCTTTTCATCTGTTGTTCTTTTTCCATCTTCATTTTCATCTATCCATGCAGTTCCTGATATTGTTACTTTTTCTTCGGTTGGTGTACTTGGATTATTTGGATTACTTGGGTTATCTGGATTGCTTGGATTATCTGGATTACTTGGTTTATCTGGATTGCTTGGATTATCTGGATCTGTATTATTATCCTCATAATCATATTTCAATATTTTAGTTACTGCACTGGCATCTTTTTCTTTTATCCAATCACCTTTTGCTGTTAATGTATTAGTAATTTGTTTTGTATCTGTTATCATTCTAGCTTTTGCTTTTATTATCATTGTAACAGTCTTACCTTCTGGTATTTGTAATTGTAAATCAATATTTGGAGCATCTTCTTCATCATATCCTTCTGGTATGTCCAAATTTGATAAATCAATTGTTTCTTGAGATTCTGTATATGTCTGAGAATCAAATTTGAATCCATACTCATCTGTAATTGTTTCAAATTTCATATTAAATTTGTTATATGTTGCACTTATTGGCTCTAATTCTCTAGGGATAACATCTTGTATATCTACATTTGTATATGTTGCAAATCCTCCCCAAGTTTTTCCTATGTTTTTAATATTTACAGTATATGTTACCTCATCATCCATTTTTAATTCAGTTTTGTCTACTGACATATCTACATTTACTGCCTCTACATAACCTTTCATTCTTGCTTCATTTGAACCATATGTAGCTATACTATCTCCATATACTGTTGCAACACCATTCATTTCATATTCACGGCTCTTGCTCTCATCATAGTCCTTAAGCTCTCCCATAAGAACATAGTATTCTTCACCTTGAATGTACTTACCTTCATCATTTAGTTTTGTAACCGGTAATGATTCTATTGTGTGTGTCCAAATATTTCCACTTACATTTGTTTCTTCGTCATCATTAACAGTTACTTCATTTAAGTTGAAATATTCTGATGCTTCGAAAGCAACATTTATATTTTTTAATTCTTTGTCTGTTAAATTTACAATTGTTACTCCGAAAACCCATTCTCTTCTTGTTTTTCCTACTGCTGGTTGTACAAATACACTTATTTCTGCTTTTTTAACTGTATTATTAATAGTAAATTGATTTGCAGTTTGTCCATTTACTTGTACCGTATAATTTATCGCTGTTTGCTTTTCTTGTTCTCCATCTGCTAAATCTTTTACTTTTAACTCAATAAAATCTGTTTTTGTTTCTCCTGCTTTAACATCAAACTCTACTGTTACTTGTTTTTCTTTTTGTTCTACAAATTCATATCTCTTGCTGAATTCATAATAATTTTTATCTTCATGGTAAGTGAATCCATCATCATCTACTTTTTTTACATATACCATTTCATCTGGTACATTAACAATAACCTTTACTTTTTTATCAACATCTTCTGTATTTGAAACTTTAATATTTTGTTTTACAATTTGTTTTTCATAAACATTTCCATTATTTTGTATATTAACTTTTCCAACTGTTTCTGTAACATCAACTTTTACACCACTTTGTACTTGTGTAGTTTCTTCATTCTTAGCTACTGCTTGTACATTAAATTCTGGAACTATATTTACAACTTTATTTAAAAGTGTAACTTCTATTTCATTACTTTCTGTTGTTCCTGTCATTTCATTTGAATATGTTGTTTTTAATTTTTCAACTTTGTTTTCAATATCTTTAGCTACAGTAACTTTTAATGAGATTCTTATATTTGTTCCTTCAACAACCGCTAAATCTTCATAAGATGTTTGCTCTCCATCAATTTGTACACTAACAACTTTATTTCCATCTGCATTAGCTATTATTTTTGCTGATTTTACAGCTAATTCTTGGTTACTATACATTACTTGTGCATTTTCAACTGTAACATCTTCTACTTCTGATGGCATTTCTATATTTATTATAGGATTCTTAAACAAACTATTTTGTGGTCCACTTGTTTTTAATGTTTCTGTTAAAACAACTTCATTTGTTGTATTATTTACCCAACTGTTATTACTTAATGTTGTTTCTATTGTTGAAACTGCTTGTTTGATTTGTGTATTGCTTATTCCATTGCGTTCGTATTTTACTACATCTGATGAATTTTCTTCAATAGTATTTATTCCTTTTATAGAAACTTGTGTTTCTACAACATTGTTATCTATTTGTGCAGTTGATAATATAACTCTTGAGTTTTCAATTTCTATTATTCCTTCTTTTTCTACATTATTAATACGTAGATAAAATGTTGTTGTTCTATTTCTATATGTTATTTTAATTTTTCCGTTTTCATCTGCTTCTGTATCTTTATTTATTGTTAATATAGTTTTTCCTTCTTCATCAAGTATATCTATGCTT
>ERZ857785.1885-NODE-1885-length-20538-cov-3.043988_pt1 | contig 20538 bp, 18 predicted proteins | sample MGYA00519763_ERZ857785 | MGnify/ENA primary metagenome ERZ857785 (study PRJEB31778, sample SAMEA3449365) | human gut metagenome | biome: human gut; feature: human-associated habitat; material: faeces | place: United Kingdom | collected 2010/2012 ...
CGATTTCGATCTATATATCAATGACCTATAATCAGTGTTAGAAAATGAACAAAAACGAAAATGCCAATTGTTCATCCATGTTCATTGTTATTAGAGAATAAAGCTTTTCTTTTGCAAAAAGAAAAACAAAATATTATGAAAACAAAATTATTAACCTTATTGATGCTATTTGGCCTCTTTTCGCCACTGTCAGTTTATGGAGATGATGTACCGACCAAGGGAGGATGGCATGACGATTATTATCGCTCTGTCACTCCTGCTCCTCCAACATTATCAATCGAAGGAAATCTATTAAGCATACATTTTATAGATGCTCTGGATGATTTGACTGTTCAAGTTGTAAATGAACAAGGAGCTATCCTATATAACGAAGTAGTCTCCGGCGAAGCAGGTGAATGTGTATCCATCTCTTTAGATCAGGCTGGCACAGGATGCTTTTATGTAGTGTTAGAACATCGCCTAGGGCAGCTTACGGGAGATTTCATCATACAAAATAATTAGGTATTATTCTTTATCATATGCAAGCTTCAGGATTAAACAGTATTATATAGTTGATCCATCACTATTGTGATAATCACTGTACAGTGCCCCCAATGATACGTTTTTCCTGAATGCTTGCATTGAACTATGTTATTAGGAATTCTAAGCGTAACCTAACAAAAATACTAAGTTTGTCATTAATCAAGAACTAATACATATTATGATAATCTACGACCCCAAAATAGCGATTCTCCTTATAGCTTTTAATCGATCAAATATAAAGCAAGTATTTGATCGCATCAAAGTGGTGAAACCGAGAAGACTATATATCGCAGTAGATGGATCAACTAATGACACACAGCGTAAAATAAGTAAGGAAACAACGTTCATTGTTTCCCACATTGACTGGGAATGCCAAGTATTTAAACTATATCAGGAAAAAAATCAAGGATACGACAAACACTGTTTTGATTCGATTTCTTGGTTCTTCGAGCAAGAGCCAGAAGGAGTCATTCTAGAAGATGATTGTGTACCTTCCATTTCATTCTTTGGTTTTTGTACGACATTGCTGGAAAAGTTCAGACACGATGAACGCATCGGACACATATCCGGAAGCAATTACCAATTCGGGAAAAACAGGGGAGACGGTACTTTCTATTATTCAAACCTAACCCACGTATCCGGATGGGCTGGTTGGAGACGAGTTTGGCAAGAGCACTGCCTTAACGAAAACAAGTACGATCTTTTTAACCAACTGGATTACTTATCAAATTTACCTTCTCACGCTCCATTCCAATATCGCTGGAACAGGCTCTTCAATATAGCAAATCACAGTAATGAACATTTTTGGGAGGTAAAATACGCATACACGAACCTTATCAATAATCGATTATCGATCATTCCAAACAAAAATTTAATAACAAAGATCGCATATTATGACAAAATGCCCCATGCTATAAAAAATCATCCATTTACCAACATCAAAAACGAGGAAATCGACCATATTGTTCATCCATCTTTCATCTGTCCGGACATAGAAGCCGATTTATATTCACAAACCAAAGAATATAATACATCTTTCGAGGAACTGTATATGCCTAAAGAATACTTTTACTTAAAAGAGCACTTTGTCGCCGCAATCCGAAATAATCATATACATCCTAAAATTCCACAGATCATTCATCAGATCTATGAGGATTTAGCGGGACCACCTCCTTCTTTAGTCGAGATCTCCCAATCATGGAAAGAGCTAAATCCCGATTGGGAGTATCGGTTTTGGAATAAAAATGATATTGAGACATTTTTGAAAACCTATTATCCGGAATTTATTCCGGCCTATAATGCTTTTTCACATAATGTACAACGCTGGGACGCAATCCGGTATTTAATACTTTATAAGTTTGGTGGTCTATATGTAGACATGGATTATGAATGTACAGAAAATATCACCCCTATATTATGTAATACAGAATGTGCCATGGGATTGGAACCGGAAGCTCACGCTGTCCGTATCCATGTACCTTACATTGTTGGAAATGCTTTTATGGCAACAGTTCCGGAGCATCCTTATTTCAAAGAGTTGATCGATGCAGTTTTTTATGATAACACAAAAGCCGGAACATACACTGATTCAGTAGAATTAATACTTAACACCACAGGCCCATTTCTAACAACTCGGATATATGATAATAGTAAATATCAGGAACGGATTACGTTAATTCCGGCAGAAATCATTGCGCCTATAACTCATTCAGATATAAGAAAAATCATGAACGAGGAAACATCTATGAGTATTGAGAGCAAAGTTGAAAAATCATTTGCGATACATTATTTTTTCGGCAGTTGGCATGAGCAAACTAAAGAATTAACCTAAAAATAATATGATTATGAATACCTTTGAAGATCTTTTTTCCGAATATGCTGGGAGAATAACAGATACCGTTAATGAGCAAGAGTCTGTATTTATTCAATACTGTAAACTATTCTCTTCTATTATCACCGATAGCTTCTACGTATTGGATATAGTTCAAAAGCAATTTTGCTATATCAAACCCGATAATCTATTCTTATGTGATCATTCTGTGGAAGAAGCGATGAGGCTTGGCCATGATTTCTATACACAGATAATCCATCCTGATGACTTGCCTTTATGGACAAACATACTTAAGATCATTCCTCAATACCTAGACCGAAAAGATAAATGGAATGAAATAGATTATTTTTCTTGTACCCTTCGTTTGCTTCGCAAATATTCTTTTTCATCACACTTCCTATCACAAATGGTATATCAACGGATGAAACCTATTTGTCTAAATAACAATTTACGTTACCTTATTTGTATTGTAGAAAACTCTACAGATAAAAAGGCTGGAAATTTATTCTTACATAACAAAGACAAATCAACATACGAAGAATACAATTTCATTACCAGACGATGGAAACAAGATAAAATAGAAATACTTACAGAACGTGAGAAAGCAATACTTATGCTTGCTCAACAATGTAAAAACACTGTAGAGATCGCAAATGAATTATGCAAAGGGCAACATACTATAAGAAATCAAATAAAAGCATTATTTAACAAACTAAAAGTTCACTCTATGCAGGAAGCATTACAAATATCAAAAAATAGACTTAAGTAGGCTATTTTTACATGAAACAACACTATTAATTTTACGAACGATAATAGTATCGTCTAACTTAACAAATCAAGAAAATGAAAAATTTAGGTAAGCTTAAATTAAAACAGCTAAAAAAAGAAGAATTAGAGCGTCGAGAAATGAATGCATTAAAAGGTGGATGTAGTTGTGGAACGGCCTGTGGATGTGGTTCCGATGGTTCATGGTCTGGAGGTAGTAGTTACCAAAATAATTACGGATACTAATCTAATTTCATCGATAACCGTTAAAATTATCGGTTATCGATGAAACTTTAAACATTACAGCCATGATTAAAACACTGATTTACACAACAGAAAATAATAACTCTTATATATATGATCACAAATCTAGATTATCTATGCTGATCCACCCTGATCTTAAAAAAGCTCATGAAAATCCAGCAGAAGCGGATACATATTACTTAAAAAAATACGAATATTTAAAAAGACATGGTCTTTTTTCGGAACCTAAACCGAATACCTTTGGTTCTTTAAACGAATCTATGATAAAAGAAAGTATAACTAAAACCTCACAAATCACATTTGAAGTAACAGATTTTTGCAATTTAAATTGTCTATATTGTTCATTTGGAGAACTATACGAAGGTTTTGATGAAAGAAATATAAAAAATATAGACATCAATTATGCAGAAAAAATGTTGAAATATATTTTTAAACTCAAATCTACAAGTAAAACAAAAAATTTAATTATTGCTTTTTACGTAGGAGAGCCATTGTTTAATGGAAAATTCATAGAGAACATAATCAATATTGTAAACACTTTAAATTACAAAAAAGAAATAAAGGTAGAATATAGCATGACAACAAATGCTACATTAATTCACAAATATGTTAAATTACTCGTAAAGTATAACTTTGAATTACTTATTAGCTTAGATGGTAATGAAAAAAATCATAGCTATAGATATTACCGAAACAACAAAAAAAATTCATTCCATAAAGTAATTGAAAATATAGACATGATTCAAAAGGAATATCCCGAATATTTTAAGAATCATATAAGATTTAATGCTGTATTACATAACAGAAACTCAGTAAAAGAAATATATGAATTTATATATGGAAGATATAAAAAAATACCACGTATAGCTGAATTAGCATTTGATGATTTAAAATCAGATAAAAAAAGTGATTATAATAAATTATTTCACAATAAACTTGAAAGCGAAAATGTTTTTAAAAATGAAAATACAGATCTTTTAGACATAATGCATACAGAATTATCCACCTATAAAGAACTCACTAATTTTTTAAAATACAATTCTTTAAATTTTTATATATCAAATATAATATCTTTATTATATGGAGTAGAAAAATATTTACCGACAAGCACTTGTCTACCAGGAGGTAAAAAAATATTGATGACAACTAATAATAAGTTATTACCCTGCGAAAGAGTTAACTATAAATATGCAATTGGAGAGATTAATAAAGAAGTAATATTAGATATTCCAAAAATAACACAACGATATAAATTTTATTTTGACCATATCAAAAATGTTTGCAAACATTGTTATTCAAATAAATTTTGCAATACATGTTTATTTCATATAAAAGGTATAGACAATGTAGATTCCAAAGAATTTATTTGTGAATATTTTTGTAATTCAAAAGAATTTACAAATAGATTACATCGAATTTTTTCTTTCTTAGAAAAATATCAAAATGATTTTTATCAAATAATAGAAAACGAAGTAATTTTATAACATTCATGGACATAGAAAATGATTATTGGTTTACAATCGAACCATATGTATTTATCAATATTGCTAATAATTGCGCATTACTATATAATACATATGATGGAAAAATATTAATAAGCAAAAAAGCAAAAGTAATTGAATTACTAAATACTTTTTTACAAAAAAAAGACTGTGGAGTTATTCTATTAAAACGAGATCTTTATCACAATTCTGATATTTTTGATTTCATCACTGATCTGAGAAATAAGTATATGGGAGATATTATTGATATTAGTTTTTCAAAAGGAAAACCTATTCAGATATTACCATATTACAACCTTAATTACAAAAATGAATTATACAAAATACACAATTTTTCACCTTATAAAAGTATCTTAGAAAAACTATCTGAGATTAGTATTTATATAGATCAAACAAGTAAAGCTGTAGATCTTGTTTCTTTTTTACAAACATTACCAGAAAATGTAATCATTAATATTATCAGTAACAATAATGAAATAGATGATAATCAATACTTTTCTTCTTTTTTAGAAAAACACAATTCATCTATAAATATTGTATGCTCATATTCAAATATTACATTATTAAACTTATCAAATACAGATAATTTATATTACAAAATAACAGTAAATTTCCCAATAAATACGAAAGAATGGGATAATTCTATACAAATATTATCCAACAAGAATTTCTCATTTGAGTATATATTAAATATATCATCTTTAGAAGATTATGAAATGGCAGAAAGACTTATTGATCAATTCCAAATCAAAAAATATATCTTCAAACCAATATATACAGGAGGTAATATTGATTTCTTCAAAGAATATGTTTTTCTTACGGAAGATGATATTTTATCAACTACTATGTCTATAAAAGATTTTTTCGCTAATCAATCTATAAATATTTACGAATTTGGAAAAATTAGTATTTTACCAAATGGTGATGCTTTTGCCAATTTAAATCATCCAGTATTAGGTAATATATACACACACAGTATTTCTGAAATAGTACAAAAAGAAGTAGAAGAAGGTATTTCTTGGTTTAATATTCGCAATAAAATTCCATGTAATACCTGCATTTATCAATGGCTTTGCCCACCACCATCAAATTATGAAATAGAAATTGGACGTATGAATTTGTGTCATATAAATACGAATTGCAACTAACATTCAAAAAATTCAATCATGAGATATTCTTATATATTTTTAGGATTATTTTTATTTATCATATCTGGATGTATAAAAGAAAAAGAACAATCAGATAATGATTTTATAACAATAGATATTACAGATAATTATCCCTTAAAAGAGCTAATCCTACAAGATATTATGGATGTAGAATATATAGCTTTAGAAACAAATGAAACTTTTATATGCCAAGGTTTTGTACAAAATATTGGTAAAAATATCATATTGGTAAGAAATTACAACAGAGATGGAGATATTTTTATTTTCAACAGAAAAGGTAAAGCATTAAAAAAAATAAACCACTTAGGACAAGGGGGTGAAGAGTATACTTTTATTTTAGGAATCACATTAGATGAAGATAATAATGAGATGTTTATTAATGACAATCTTAGCAGAAAAATATTGGTTTATGATTTAGAAGGGAATTTCAAACGAAGTTTTAAACATAAAGAAGGTACTATGTATGATAAAATATATAATTTTGACCAAGATAATTTATTATGTCACGATGGATATTCTAGTAATAATGGAGAAGCAAATGAACAATCTTTTATGCTTATATCAAAATCCAATGGAAATATTACTAAAGAAATTAGAATTCCATTTAATAAAAAAATACTAACTGCTGTACTTTTACAAGACCCAAAAAATGGAATGACATATGGAGCTACCCCATCTTCTGACTATCCAATAATTCCTATTCACAATAATTGGATACTTATAGAACCTTCATCAGATACATTATTCACATTTTCTTCTGATTTACAATTAAAACCATTTATCATAAGAAAACCATCTATTGAATCTATGAATCCGGAAACATTTCTTTTCATAAGCAGTGTCACTGATCGCTACTGCTTTATGGAAATTGTAGAAAAAAAATATGATTTTGGATTACAAAAAGGCTTTCCTCGCACTAATATAGTATATGACAAACAAGATAATTCTTTGTTTAAATGCATTGTATATAATAAAGATTTCTCAGACAAAAAACAAGTATATATGAACTCAATCCCTGTAAATTGCGACATATTAACTTGGCAATCTTTAAATACTGAACAACTAATTGAGTCTTATAATAAAGGTAAATTAAAAGGTAAATTAAAAGAAATAGCTGCAAATTTAGAAGAAGATTCAAATCCAGTAATCATGTTATTAAAACATAAAAAATAATTTAAACAATGACATCAAAAACAGAAATAGAATACGATTTACAGAAAACATCAGATATACTTATACTCAATGGAACATTAACAGAATCTCCCGGATTAATACATGGAAAAACAGGGATTGCTATATTTTTTTTTCCATTATTCACAATATTAGAAGATTTGGGGTATCTTCCAAGAATTGCATTTAATATGGATGGATTTTTTAAAAAAGCATGTTGTAGTGGAAAACAAATGATAACTATGTGTATGGGATTTGGCTGTAATGCTTGCGGTGTAACAGGATGCAGAATAATAGATTCACCAAGAGAAAGATTAATATCAATTCTAACAAATAATTTTGTACCATGTAATGGAAGATTCCCATTTTTAATATCAATAGCTACAATATTTATTGCAGGGGCATATTCAGCAGGAAATGGATTTTTATCATCAATATTATCAACACTAGCAGTTATTATTGTTATAATATTTGGAATATTTTTGACATTAATAATATCAAAAATATTATCAAATACAATATTAAAAGGAATGCCATCATCAATAGTATTAGAATTACCACCATATAGAAAACCACAATTTGGAAAAATATTAGTACGTTCCATATTTGATAGAACATTATTCATATTAGGAAGGGCAATATCAGTTGCTGCACCAGCAGGATTAGTAATATGGTTATTAGCAAATATAGGAATAAATGGAGAAAGTCTACTTACAATAATTGCAAATTTTTTAAATCCATTTGCAAAATTAATGGGTTTAGATGGTTACATTTATATTAGGAATTCCAGCAAATGAAATAGTTTTACCAATAATATTAATGTGTTACTTAAAAGGTGGAGCCTTGGTAAAAATAGAAGATACAATCCAAATAGGGCAAATTTTAATTCAAAATGGATGGAATATGCTTACTGCAATGAATGTAATGTTATTTACAATATTACATTTCCCATGTGCTACAACACTACTTACAATAAAAAAAGAAACTAATAGTTGGAAATGGACTGGAATAGCATTCTTATTGCCAACACTTTGCGGAATAATTTTATGTATGTGCACAACTTTAATTTATAATTTAATGCTATTTATAAAAATGTGATTTGGAATTTTTGTAAAATATTTCCAGTTTTATATAAAAATAATATGGAAAATACTGGAAAAAATATTAAAATATATATTCGTAACACTTATAAAAGATATTTAATAAAAGCAGGAGGAAACAATGAAAGAGGTAGAAAAATTAGTTACTGACAATATTGGTCTGGTACGGCATATTGCAAAGCAAATAGATGTGCCATATATACAACAAGAGGATCTAGTGTCAGAAGGAACAATTGGATTAATAAAAGCAGCACAAACTTTTGATGAAAATAAAAAAATTAAATTTTCAACATATTCTGCTATATGTATAAAGAATCAAATGCTAATGTATTTACGGAAAGAAAAATCATTCGGTGAAGTAAAATCAATAGATTTTATTGTTCATGAAGATAATGATGGAAAAAAACTAGTGCTATCAGATTTAATAGCTGATGAAAGAGACTATTATGAAGAAATAGAGATGAATGAGACTTTAGAAAATCTTTTAAATTGGATTTTGAATTTGGAAGATTCTAGAGCAAGAACAATATTACTATTAGAAATTGCTGGATTACAACAAAAAGTAATTGGTGAAAAGTTAAATATTTCTCAGTCTTATATCAGTAGAATACAAGGAAAAATGAAGAAAAAACTTAAAATGAGTATGGATGGCAAAAAAATAAAGAACCATAGATGTAAAATCACTAGAAAAGAAGGTTTTTATGTAATTACTTTTTATAAGAAAAATATAAAAGATAATGAAAAGCTTTTTGATAATGTAAAAAAAGAACAGAAAAAGATTGATTTAACATATTTTAATGTTAAAAACTTAGAAAACAATGTTTTTGAAATAACATTATGTGAAGAAGAAAATTCAATGATTTTTTTAGCCAATTTATTAAACCAAATAGCTTGATAATTATGTTAAATATCGTCATACTACTATTATAATTTTAATAGTAGTATTTTTTTAGATTAATTTAAAAATATTAATAAAGAACTTGAAAAAATAACAAAATTAATGTATGATAACAACATAAGATAGAGGTGGATTATGAAATCAAATTTTTCTAAATACATTTTTATAATATTTGCTATAGGAATAATGATATTTGCAATTATAAAAATAAAAAATGATGAGAAAAAAAACGATACTCAACAAGTACAAACTGAAGAAAAAACAGAAGAAATAACAAAAGAATTAAAATTAGGTGTTGCATCTTTTGACAGTATTAATCCAATATTAAGTAAAAATAAAAATATTCAGGACATATCAAAAATTATATTTGATTCTTTAGTAACAATATCAACAGATTATAAAGCAGAACCAAGTTTGGCAAAAGAATGGGCAAAACAGTCTGATACAGAATATTTAATAAAACTAAGGGAAGATGTAAAATGGTCAGATGGAGAAAAATTTACTTCAGATGATGTAAGATTTACAATAGATAGATTAAAAGATTCAGAAACAATTTATTCATCAAATGTTGCACACATTATAAAAGTTGAAACAGTAGATGATTCGACAGTGAAAATAATATTAGATCAAGAAGTTCCGTTTTTTGAATATAATTTGACATTTCCAATATTATCAAGTAAGTATTATAGTGACAAAGAATTTACACCTAATATAGTACCACTTGGAACAGGAATGTACAAAGTAACAGAAGTGCAAACTTCTGCAATCATATTAGAAAAAAACGAATATTATTGGAAAACAGATGAGAAATTAACTTTAGAAAAAATAACAATAAATTTATATTCAACAGCAGGAGAATTATATAATGCATTTAAAGTTGGAAATATAGATTTAGTTAGCACTCAAAATAGCAATTTATCAGATTATATAGGTGTAATTGGCTATACTGCTAAGGAAATGAAAGGAAGAGAACACGACTTTATAGCATTTAATACTCAAAGTACATTGTTATCAAATTTAAATATAAGAAAAGCTATAGCTTATTCTATAGATAAATCTAACATAGTATCAAGTATATATGGAGACAAATATTATCAATCAAGTTTTCCACTTGATTATGGTTCTTGGGTTTATAAAGAACAAGAATCAAGTTCAGGGTATAATTTAGAACAAGCAAAACAAATATTAGTAGATGATGGTTGGAGTTATAAATATAAATATTGGCAAAAAACAGTAAATTATAAAACTCAAAGAATAGCACTAAATTTTGTAGTAAAATCAGCAGATACAACTAGAGTAAGTGTGGCAGAAAACATAAAAACACAACTAGAAAATCAAGGAATAAGAATAAATATAATAAAAGCAAATAATGAACAATATAATAATTATTTGAAAAATAAAAATTATGATATGATTTTGTGTAGTATGAATCTTTCAATAAGTCCAGATTTATCAACATTTTTTGGAGACAATAATCTAGCTAATTATTCAAATGATGAAGTGAAAAATTTAATAAATGAAGCTAAAAATACAACAGATGAAAATAAAATAAAACAAAATTATAAGAGACTAGGAGAAATATATAAAATTGAAATTCCATATTTAAGTTTGTATAATAATAAATATACAGTTGCATATAATTCAAACTTACATGGAAGCTTAGAACCAAACTGGTTTTATCAATTTTATAATATAAAAGATTGGTACAAATAAAAATTTTTAAAAAAAGATATTGACAAAACAAATATTTGATGATATAAAGTATTTATCAAACAAAAGTTCAAATTAAGGAGGAACAAAAAATGGCAGAAAATGTAGAAAAGAAAAAAGCCTTAGAGGCAGCAATGAGCCAAATAGAAAAACAATTTGGAAAAGGTTCAGTAATGAAACTTGGAGAATTTAAAGCAATGGAAATAGAAGCAATTCCAACAGGAGCTTTAAGCTTAGATATGGCATTAGGAATAGGAGGAGTACCAAGAGGAAGAATTATAGAAGTATTTGGACCAGAATCATCTGGTAAAACAACACTTGCATTACATGTAATAGCAGAAGCACAAAAAATGGGTGGAGAAGCAGCTTTCATAGATGCAGAACACGCATTAGACCCAGTATATGCTAAAAAATTAGGAGTAGACATAGACAACTTAATAGTATCTCAACCAGACACAGGAGAACAAGCACTAGAAATAACAGAAAGCCTAGTAAGAAGTGGAGCATTAGATGTAGTAGTAGTAGACTCTGTTGCAGCATTAGTACCAAAAGCTGAAATAGATGGAGACATGGGAGACTCACATATGGGACTTCAAGCAAGACTTATGTCACAAGCCCTAAGAAAATTAGCAGGAGCAATAAATAAATCAAAAACAGTATTAATATTCATAAACCAATTAAGAGAAAAAATAGGAGTAATGTTTGGAAATCCTGAAACAACAACTGGTGGTAGAGCACTAAAATTTTATGCATCAGTTAGAATGGATATAAGAAAAGTAGAAAATATAAAACAAGATGGACAAGTTATAGGAAACAGAGTAAGAGTAAAAGTTATAAAAAATAAAGTAGCTCCACCATTCAGAGAAGCTGAATTTGATGTTCTATATGGAAAAGGAATATCAAAAGAAGGAAACATTTTTGACATGGCTGTAAACCTAGAAATAATAGACAAAAGTGGTTCTTGGTTTAGTTATAATGGAGAAAGAATTGGTCAAGGTAGAGAAAATGCAAAAAGATATCTAGTAGATAGACCAGAACTTCTTGCAGAAGTAGAAAAAAAGGTAAGAGACAATTTTGCGAAAGCATTTGAACAAAGTTTAGGAGAAGAATTACCAGAAGATAAAGAAGAAACTGAGGAACCAGAAGAATAATAAACAATTAAAATGGCAAGTTATATTGCCATTTTTTGCTATATTATATTTAATTTACTTGATATTTTTCTAGGATAATAGTAAAATAATTATGGAAGGAATGAGTTTTAGAATGAATAAAAAATGGCAAATATATCAAGTAAATAGCGAAGAAGTAAAAGAATTGCAAAAAAAATATAATATAAACAAAATATTAGCTATAATTTTATCTAATAGAGGAATTGTAGAAGAAGAGCAAATAAATAAATTTTTAAGTCCAAAAAGAAATGATTTTTATGATCCATATGGAATGCCAGATATGGAAATTGCGGTAAATAGAATCTTAAAAGCAATAGATGATCAAGAAAAAACAATAATATATGGGGATTATGATGTTGATGGAATAACAAGTGTTACAGTATTAAAAAGTTTTCTAGAAGAAAGAGGACTAAATGTTGGAGTATATATTCCAAACAGATTAGACGAAGGATATGGATTAAATAAAAATGCAGTAGAAAAAATAGCAAAAGAAGGATATAAATTAATGATAACTGTAGATTGTGGAATATCAGCAGTTGAAGAAGTACAATATGCAACAGAATTAGGAATAGAGACAATTGTAACAGACCATCATGAACCAGGTGATGAGATTCCAAAAGCACTAGCAGTAGTTGATGCAAAAAGAAAAGATAATCAATATCAATGTAGAAATTTAGCAGGAGTTGGAGTGGTATTTAAATTAATACAAGCAATATCTATGAGAACAGGATTAGAAGAGAAAGAATATTTAAAATATTTAGACATAGTATGTTTAGGAACAATTTCAGATATAGTTCCGTTAACTGACGAAAATAGAGTAATAGTGAAATTAGGATTAAAATTAGTGCAACAAACTAAGAATTTAGGATTAAAAGCAATCTTACAATCAACAGGATATAACAAGATAGATTCAATAGCAATATCTTTTGGAGTTGCACCTAGAATAAATGCATGTGGAAGAATGGGACATCAAGAAGATGCATTAAACTTATTTTTATCTAAAGATATAAATGATGTAAATGAATTATCAGCTAAATTAAACCAATATAATAAAGAGAGGCAAGAAATAGAGAAAAATATATTTGCAGAAGCGGTAAAACAAATAGAAAGAGACAATTTAGAAAATAATACTACAATTACATTATTAGGAAAGAATTGGCACCATGGAGTAATTGGAATAGTAGCATCTAAAATAACAGAAATGTATTATAAGCCAAGTATTTTATTATGCGAAGAAGATGGAATAGGTAAAGGCTCTGGAAGAAGTATACCAGGATTTGATTTATACGAAACATTAACAGAATGTAAAGATTCGATTGACAGATTTGGTGGACACGAGATGGCTGTTGGAATAACAATAGACAAAGAAAAATTTGAAGAATTTAGAGAAAAATTTGAAGAAAAAGCAAAAGAAAAACATATAGAAGAGATTATTCCAATATTAAAAATAGATTCACAACTAAGTTTAGATGAAATAGATAAACAAACTGTTGATAGTTTAAAAGCAATTGAACCATTTGGAGAAGAAAACAAAAATCCATTATTTTTATTCAAGAATTTAAAAATAGATTCAATAAGAGCATTAACAGAAGGAAAACATTTAAAACTTACAGTAAAAGAAAATAAAAACATAGTAAATGCAATTGGATTTAACCTAGGAACATTAGCAAATGAATACAAAATTGGAGATAAAGTAGATATTGTAGGAAATCTTGAAATGAACAGTTTTAATGGAGTTGATAGTATCCAAATAAACATAAAAGATATAATGAAATCTTTGTAATTGTCATTCAAAAGGGGGAGTGAGTATGACGAAAAATTACACAATAAAAGATATAACTGATAAGGTGAAAAAAAATAAGAGATGGGCTGACATCAAATTAATACAAAAAGCATATAACTATGCCGTACAAAAACACGGAGACCAAAAGAGAAAATCTGGTGAGCCATATATAATTCATCCAACAAATGTGGCATATACAATTGCAGAATTAGGGCTTGATGAACAGACAATTTGTGCTGCACTTTTACATGATGTTGTAGAAGATACAGATGCAACATATGATGATATAAAAAACGAATTTGGCCCTGAAGTTGCAGAAATGGTAGATGGTGTTACAAAATTAAAATTAATTCAACATGCATCAATAGAAGAGAATCAAGTAGAAAATTATAGAAAAATGTTTCTTGCAATGGGAAAAGACATAAGAGTAATCATAATAAAATTAGCAGACAGATTGCATAATATGAGGACTTTAGAGTTTTTAAGAAGAGATAGACAAATCGCCATAGCAAAAGAAACTATGCAGTTATATGCACCACTAGCAAATAGATTAGGTTTCTATTCTATGAAATGGGAATTAGAAGATTTAGCATTTAAGTATTTATATCCAGAAGAATATGGAGAATTAATTAAAGGTATAGAACAAAAAAGAGAAGAAAGATTAAAATTTATTGAAAAGATAATGGCAGATATAAGAGTTCAGCTAAAAAAACAACATATAGAAGCAGAAGTAACAGGAAGAGCAAAACACTTATACAGTATATATAGAAAAATGCAAAGAGACAATAAAACACTTGACCAAATCTATGACTTATTTGCACTGAGAATAATTGTAAATTCAGTAAAAGATTGCTATACAGCATTAGGTGTAGTGCATGAAATGTATACACCAATGCCAGGTAGATTTAAAGACTATATAGCAGTACCAAAAGCAAACATGTATCAATCAATACATACAACACTTCTTGGAGAAAAGGGAACACCATTCGAAGTTCAAATTCGTACCTGGGATATGCACAGAATTGCAGAATATGGTATTGCTGCACATTGGGCATATAAAGAAGCAAATTATGGAAGTAAAAAAGGACAACAAATAGTAAGAGTACAAGATGACAAACTTGCTTGGTTAAGAGAAAGCTTAGAATGGCAACAAGAAATGCAAGATCCTCAACAATTCTTAGAAACATTAAAAACAGAGTTATTCGAAGATGAAGTATATGTATTTACACCAAAAGGTGCAATAAAAGTTTTGCCAAAAGGTGCAACACCAATAGATTTTGCATATAGCATACATGCAGAAATTGGTAATCATATGACAGGTGCCAAAATAAATAGTAAAATGGTACCAATAATAACTCAAATAAAGAATGGAGATATAGTAGAAATACTAACATCTGACAATTCAAAAGGTCCAAGCATGGACTGGCTTAAATTTGTTAAAAGCTCATCAGCCAGAAATAGAATAATGTCATGGTTCAAAAAAGAGAAAAAAGAAGAGAACATAGAAAAGGGTAAAGATTCAATAGAAAGAGAACTTAAAAGAATAGGAATGACATATGAAGAACTATTTAAAACAGAATATATAAATCCAATGCTTGAAAGATACAAATACAAAAATCTTGAAGAAATGTATGCAGCAGTTGGCTTTGGGGCAATAACAGCGACTAAAATAATTGCAAGAATGCTAATTGAATATAGAAAAGAACACAAGGAAGAACAAATTATAGAAGAAAAAATAGAAGAATTAGCAACTGCAAAACGTAATAATATAAAACCATCGGATTCAGGAATTATAGTAAAAGGAATAGATAATTGTTTAGTAAAACTTTCTAAATGTTGCAACCCACTTCCAGGAGATGAAATAATAGGATATATTACTAAAGGACGAGGAGTATCAGTACATAGAAAAGACTGTGTAAATGTAAATGAATTATTAAAAGAAGAAAACAGAATAATAGATGTTCAATGGTGCAATCAAGAAAAGGTAATTTATACCGTAGAGATAGAAATTTTTGCTAATGATAGAAATGGACTTTTAGCAGATATTGTTCAAAAAATAAATGAATCGAAAGCAAAACTACTAGGAGTAAATGCCAGAGCAACAAAGGAAAGAGTTGCAGTAACAGAAGTTACACTTGAAGTTGATAGTCTAGAAGGACTAAATAAAATAATTAGAGAGCTTAGAAAAATTGATAGTGTATATGAAGTAAACAGAAAAAAATAGAATGATAGAATGGTAGTGCACAAGCATCACCAGAACAAACAAACTTTACAGTAGAATTTTCAGGAACACCAACAGTTTCTGATTCAAGTAAAGTAGTAGCTGTATTAAATCAACAAAATAAATTAAAAGCTACAATGAATGTTAATGGATTAACAGCAAAAGGTGATACAGCAACAGCAACATACACAATTGCAAACACAAGTGCAGACTTATCAGCAGTATTATCTGCAACAACATCAAATACAAATGATGAATTTTTCAAAGTAACACAAAACATTGCAAAAGGTACAGTTGCAGCTGGAGATTCAACAACAATAACAGTAACAGTAGAATTAATCAAAACACCTATAACACAAGATGAAGAAACAACAATAGGTGTAGATATTACAGCAGAACCACAACAACCAAATGCATAATAAAAAACAAAAATCAAGAAGGTGATAATAGTTGACTAAGAAAATAAAAATCTTAGCCAACTATTATTGCTTTTTTCAAATTGTTATAGTAAAATTAACTCAAATAGCGAAAAAGTGCACGAAAAAAAAGCGTTTTAAAGTGTGCAATTTTGCACCGAAAAAAAGCGATCTCACGTGTGCAAGGGGAGGAACATATGAGAAGGAAAAACTTATTATTATTATTTGCTCTATTAGCAGCAACAATATTTATGGCAATAGGATATGCATCTGTAAATTCGATAACAGGAGAGATAAGTGGAAAAGCTACTGCAAAATTACAAGATGATGTATTTATAACAAATGTTGAATATGAAAGTGATAATGATGCAGTATTAAGTTCATCGAATATACAAAATTATGTAGGAACAATGATGAAAAGTACAATTAAGTTATCTGATACAAATGCAGATTCTAGCATAACATATAAAGTTACAGTATATAATAGTTCAGATGAAGATGTACCATTCACAGAAGTAATCTATGGAAACGAATTTTATGATAATGAAAACATTGTTTTTGAGCTAAGTGGTTTTACAATTGGACAAACAATAGGTCCAAAAGAAACTAAAGACATACTAATAACTTTTAAATATAAAGATGGAACAATACCAGATAACCAAACATTAAATTCATATTTGAATTTTAAATTGAAAGTTCCTAATAGAATAATGGCTGTTAATAACTGGCCAAGTTCAACAGATAAATTTTTAACAGGAACCGTAACAAGAGAAAAGATTGAAAAAGTAAGTTTTAAAAAAGGAAAAGAGCTAGAAACAGGTGTTATATCTAAATTTGATGCATCTGAAAAACAAGATGAAAGTATTATAGGATATTATACTGATACAGATAATAATGGATTATATGAACTTACATTTATGAGTGATGATATTATATATACTAATAAAAATGCTCGATATATGTTTGGTCTAATGGGAAATTTGATTAATATTGATTTTGATAATTTTAGTACATTAGGGACAAAAAGTTTTTATGAATTTCTCGTTTATTGTGTAAAACTGCCTAATATAGATTTTAGTAAATTTGATACAAGTAAGACAGAGAACATGAGTTATATGTTTGATAATTGTACAAATTTAAATAAAATAGATTTAAGTAACATTGAGACACAAAATGTAACTAATATGGGAGGAATGTTTAATTACTGTAAAAATTTGACTGAACTTAATCTTAGAAATTTTGATACCAGTAGAGTAATATACATGGACTCGATGTTTTATGGTTGTAATCAATTAACGAGTTTGGATTTAAGCAATTTTGATACGAGTAATGTAATTGGTATGTCAAATATGTTTTCTTATTGTTCAAAGTTAACGAGTTTGAATTTAAACAATTTTGATACAAGTAATGTAACAAATATGAGAAATATGTTTTATACATGTAATAACTTGACAACAATAAAATTAAATAGCTTTAAGACTTCTAAAGTTGAAAATATGTCATATATGTTTGCATATTCTAACATAACAAATTTAGATTTAAGTAATTTTGATATGAGGAATGTAAAAAGTGCAAGTGATATGTTTCACTATTGTAGTAATCTGGTGAATTTGAATACAACTAATTGGAATTTAGAAAATGTTACAGATACAAGTAATATGTTTTTTCAGTGTAATAAACTAACTACATTAGATATGAGCACATGGGGATTAAGCAAAGTTACAAATGCAACTGGCATGTTCGAAGAATGTACTTCATTAACAGAATTAAATACAACTAATTGGAATTTATCACAGGTAACAACAGCAATTGGAATGTTTGGTTCATGTAGCAAATTGGCAACATTGGATGTTACAAATTGGAAAATGAACAATGCCACAAATATAAGCTATATGTTTTCTGCATGTAACGCATTACAAACATTAAATGTAAACTCTTGGGATACAGGCAAAGCAGTAGACATGAGGTATATGTTCTCTGGTTGCACAAGTTTAACTGGCTTAGAAGTAAGCGAGTGGAACACAAGTAGTGCAACCAATATGAATTATATGTTTAATGGTTGCAGTAAATTGACAGAATTAGATTTAAGTAAATGGAACACGAGTAAAGCAAAAGATATGTCAGGAATGTTTAGTGGATGTTCAGGCTTAACCAAATTAGATGTATCTAATTTTGACACTTCAAATGTTATATATTGGGGAGAAATGTTTAGAAATTGCAAAAAATTGCAAACATTAGATGTAAGCAAATTTAATACAAGTAAAGCAAATGCATTTAATGAACTGTTTTATGGTTGTAATTCTTTAACAGAACTGGATGTATCAAATTTTGATACTTCAAATGCAACAGGAATGAGAAATATGTTTTTTGAATGTAAAAGTTTAACAACAATAGATGTATCTCATTTTAATACAAGCAAAGTTACATATATGCCTAACATGTTTCAAGACTGTGGTGCATTAACTCAATTAGATGTAAGTAATTTTGATACTAGTAAAGTTGATAATATGACTCAAATGTTTAGAGGTTTGCGAAGCTTAACTGAATTAGATGTAAGCAAATTTGATACAAGCAGTTTGAAAGTTGCTAATTTTATGTTTGTAGGAGATTATAAATTAAAAAAATTAGATGTAAGTAACTGGAATACGTCAAAATTAGAAAGTGCATTAGGAATATTTCAAGATTGCTCAGGATTAACAGAAATAGATGTGGCTAAATGGGATACTAATAATTTAACTTGTTCACAAGCAATGTTTAATTTTTGTTCAGGATTAAATGTTTTAGACCTTAGTAATTTTAACACAAGCAAAGTAACAGACTTTAGATGGATGTTTAATGGTTGTTACAATTTAACAACTATATATGTAAAAGAATATGATTCTGAAACAGATACAGGATGGACAACCAAATCTGCAAATTCTTCATACAATACTACAAGTATGTTTGAAAATGATAGTAAATTAGTAGGAGGAAATGGAACAACATATGATGCAAACAAAAGAACAATAGAATATGCAACCATAGATACAGCAGAAACACCAGGATATTTTACAAATATAAATGATAAACCAACAGAATAAGAGGGAGAGAAAATGATATTAAAAGTACTAAAGATTGAAACTTGGATAGGAGATGCAACAAATTGTTACATTGTTCAAGATGAAAAATCAAAAGAAACAATGGTAATAGACCCAGCAGGAGATGTGGACAAAATAATAGAAATGCTTGATATATTGCAAGCAAAATTGAAATATATATATTTAACACATTGTCATGGTGACCATATAGGTGGAGTGAAAGAACTTAAAGAAAGATATGGTGGAACAATTGTTGCACAAAGGGCAGCAGCAGAAAACTTACGAGATTCAAATATAAATTTAACCACATATATAGGAAATAAAGGCTTAACAATAGAAGTTGATGCAAGAGTGGATGATGAAGATTTATTACATTTAGGAGAATTAGAATTCAAGGTAATCCATACGCCAGGACACACATCTGGCGGTTCTTGCCTTTATTGTGAGCAAGAAAAATTATTGTTTTCAGGAGATACATTATTTAGAGGCACATGGGGAAGAACTGATGTACCAACAGGTGACTTTGAAGCAGTAATAAAATCAATAACTAAAAAATTAATGATTTTACCAGATGAAACAATAGTATATCCAGGTCATGGAAAAAGCACGATGATAAGGGAAGAAAAGCCAATCTATTTAGAATTAAAACCAAGATTATTATAAAATTGTTCTATTATTGAAACAATAAACATATATTATATATAGGAGTATTGGGACAAGGAGAAAAATATGTTTAATGTTACAATAATAAATATAAAAAAATCAATATTTCAGATAGCGATATTTATAAGTATTATAGTGATTTTATTTATTGCGACTAAAATGATAAAAAAATTTAGTACAAATCAAATTTTACAAATAGATTTATCAGAGCAATTAGTGAAATGCTTAAATAGTGAAATACCGGCAATTGCGACAACAAATAGTCGAGCAGAAAATGT
>ERZ857785.1886-NODE-1886-length-20515-cov-5.202199_pt1 | contig 20515 bp, 17 predicted proteins | sample MGYA00519763_ERZ857785 | MGnify/ENA primary metagenome ERZ857785 (study PRJEB31778, sample SAMEA3449365) | human gut metagenome | biome: human gut; feature: human-associated habitat; material: faeces | place: United Kingdom | collected 2010/2012 ...
GCATAAATTCTGTGCATCGCGAAGCGTGTTGCTGTGAACGGAGTGAACAGTAACATCATCAATCCATATGGTTCTTTTTTTCGCATCATATTTTCTTGTAAAACAGACAGTATCGCGGTATAATATGGGTATATAATTTTAGCAGGCTAATCACTTGTTATGCTTGATAAAGGAGGCCGAAAATGAGTAAAAACAAGCACAAATTTCTTACATTTGCTGCTCTGATGACCGGCGCAACTGTTGCTGTTCATTTCATTAACCACACGATTGCTACTGCTGCACAATTAAAACAGATGCTCCACATTTCTAATGACAATTACTTTGAATGGCGCTTTGGGAACATTTATTATACCAAAAAGGGAACTGGGTCACCGATTCTTTTGATTCATGACACTTTACCTGGAGCTTCCGGGTATGAATGGAGCAAAATTGAAGACGAACTGGCAATTGACCATACCGTATATACTGTTGATCTGTTAGGATGCGGACGTTCGGACAAATCCAGCATTACCTATACAAATTTTGTTTATGTTCAGATGATCAGTGATTTTATCAAAAAAATAATTGGTCAGAAAACAGATGTGATTGCAAGTGGTTTTTCAGGCTCTTTTGTTACTATGGCCTGTCACAATGAGAAAGAACTTTTTAACAAAATCATGCTGGTAAATCCGCCCAGCCTGACTCAATTAAAACAGATGCCAAACAGAAAGGACCGCCTGTTAAAAGCAGCTCTGGAAATTCCGATTTTCGGAACTCTGGTTTATCATATGATCGTATCACGTGATAATATAAATAATCTTTTTATCGAGAAGATGTATTATAATCCATTCCATGTGGATAATCAAATGGCAGATGCTTATTATGAAGCAGCTCATAAAGGTGGATATTATACCAGATTTTTGTACTCCAGTCTTGCAGCTAAGTATATAAATATAAATATCTGTCATGCACTTAAGGCACTGGATAACAGTATTTATATTGTTGAAGGTGAAACAGAGCCAAACGGAAAGGCTGTCACTGATGATTATTGTGCCTCCAACCCGGCTATTGAAGTTTCTGTTCTCAAAGAAACAAAACATCTTCCACATGTTGAAGCACCTGAAGCGTTTCTTGAACAGGTTAAAATCTTCTTTTAAGCCTTATATTTAAGCCAGAATGAGTCGACGAGTTAATTTTGAGACAGTTTTGAAGGATAAATTTTTTTATTTCAAGTCGGAAGAAGGCAACGTTGCGGTGACTACAGCAACCGAATTCGGACAAAATATACCGCAAAATGGGGCGTGCAGATTGTGGGAATGATTTTTCAACCACGCTCTAATACAACAAAAAGTGAGGCAGGCATATGGAAGAAATTCTATATGCCTGCCTCACTTTTTTATAGATTCGTTTATTCTTTTACTCTTCTGTACTGTCCGTTTCCTGAGAATCTGTATTCTCCTCTTCGGATGTATCAGAATCGTTTGTTGTGCCGGCTGTTTCAGATGTGCTGTCATCGGACTCTTCTATGCTCTCACCTGGTATATCTGTTGAATCTGATTTAGTATCATCTGTTGTTGCTTCGTCTGAATCTGTCTTATCTGAACTGTCTTCTTCTGTTCCGACAACTGATTCAAATGCTGTGAACAGTTCTTTTACATTCATCTTATTTACGAGATATACTTTATTATCCACCACTGCCGCATAATAGTTTGTATCGTAGCTATAGTATGCAACTTCCTGTGTATCACCGTCTTCTTCTGTAAATATAGCTGTCAGTTCTGCATCACCGTCAGGTTCATATTTATCTGTCAGACGTTTCTGAGCCGTCATGTTGATCAGTTTATTGTAGAATGTTGTAAATGTTTTTTCATCCAGATCAGAACCATTCAGTTTATAGGTAACTGTTTCTGTATCGTTTCCATCATCATCTGTGGATGTTTCACGTGAAACATTTACTTTATAATCACTGCCCTGATAATTTACTTTGAGGCTTCCGAGGCTGTTTAAAGATACATAACTTACTGTCATATCCCAGAAGTCTTCTTCTGATTTATCTGTTAGCGCGGACAGAGTATCCGTTGACATCGTATAGACTTCATTGCTGTCATTTACCATGACATATCTGCTGCTGTCATCTGTTTCATTTCCAACAAGAATTGTAAGCTGCTTATCTGCCATCTTAGTTTTTTCTTCCGAAGAATCCTCATTGTCTGATGCACTGTCTGAGTTTTCTGATGTTTCATCCGTAGTTTCACTTACACTTTCGTCTGATTCTGTATCCTGTTCAGCATCGTCACTGTTTTCTTCCACAGATGAAGCATCTTCATCTGCCGTCTCACCGGAAGCTGTCGTATCATCTTGTGTGTCATCATCAGCAACTTCTTCCTGATAATCTACTGTGATTGTTGCATATGGTTTATCCAGACCATATTTGCTCTTGTCGTCGCATTTATAATCTGCAAGTGAACTATATGCCATGCTTCCGAATGAGGATACCAGAGAACTTACGGTAGCTGAGTCTGCTTTTTCTTCATCCTCGCTGCCTTTTACTGACCAGGTACTTGTATCTTCGTCTTTTGATAATTCATAGGAATTATCGCCGTCTACAGAAATTTTTGTAATGGTATCTGTATTGGAAATTGCAGGGAAATCTTCCATCTGCGCATAATCATTCAATGATTTGGTAAACGGCTCTACGCAGGAAGAATCTATCAGGTATACTGTCTTCTCATCATCATCTTTTCTTACATAATACTGACTGGTGGAGGAATTTTCATCTCCCACATACAGTGTAGTTGTTATGTCATCGCCATCTTCCTCATCAGATTTTGTTACAATCTTAATCGTGTTTGACGGAGAGTCCAGACCATATTCTGAAAGATCATCTACGTCCTCCAGAACTCTGTCTGAATCGACAGATGCAATAGCAGATGCTGCACTGTCCAGAGTAGTCTGATTTACCGGAAAATCTGTTTCGTCTTTCTTTACCCAGCTGTCATCATCTTTTTCAAATGTTGTCTCTGTATCATCAACCATAAAATCCAGAGATTTAATGTTATCTGTTGATGCAGTAAATACAGTTGTGCTTTCTTCAGAATCTTCTTCGGATTCTTTCTGCTCCTGATGGGCTACGTAGGTTTTTAAACCTGCGTAAGCCCCGCAGCAGACACCAAGAACTACAACTGCAAGAACCATTTTTACAGTTTTATTCTTCATTTAAGCTTTTCTCCTCTTCATCCAGACTGCAAACCCTACAACAAGGAAGAATCCAGGAATCAGACCGATGGTGCAGATCTTCCAGAATGCAGCATCATAGTCTGTAAGTGTCAGATAAGATACAGACAGGCTCTTGGATGGGATAGATACGGTTGCGCTGTCTTCTGTGTCTGTCATCCACTTCAGGGATTCGATGATCAGCTTCTCATTTCCGCCGGATACCATCTGATTTACCTGTGATTCCATCAGATTGGAAGTTGAATAGTATACGATCTGCGTTTCTTTGTCATCATCCAGAGTCTCTGTGATGCTTACTCCCAGATCAAATGGGCCAGCTTCGTCTCCGTCTTCTTTCTCCAGAGTATCACTGTTCAGATCTGTCTTGGAATATGCCTGGTCTGATGTGGTGAGGATACTGTTGATCGTTACGGTATCTCTTACATCATCCATTTTTTTGATTCCCTGTGCATATGGTACAAGTACATAATATCCTCCGGAAACAGTCTCAGAGCTTGCATCTGTGCTGTTTATAGTCGGAACCAGATAATATGGCATCTGCATTGCATAATGCTGATTATCACCTTCAAATACGATTCCAGCTTCTCTCTGAACACCATAGTTTTCCAGAACTGCATCAAAGTTTGGCAGGTCTTCTGTTGTATAATCAGAGAAAATCATCGCCTTTCCGCCATTTTCAAGATACTCAATAATAGCAGTCTTTTCATCTTCTGAAATATCTGTGGACGGAGAATCAATGAACAGGCAGTCTGCATCATCCGGAACACTTCCCTCTGTAAGAAGATTCAGAGACTGAATATCCATGTTTGCCTTCTCGATATCTTCTTTGATAGTAGAATCCATCTCCTTCTCACCATGTCCCTCGAGTGTATAAAGGATCGGGAGATCTTCGGATGTTACATATCCGATCGCACTTGTGATCTGACCTTCACCGTCGAAACCGGTGGTCTGAGAGCTGTAGGTCTGATAATCAATTGTGCTCTCATAGATATTGTTGTAATCAATGACTTTATTTCTGTCGCCGCATACAACGATCAGACTGTTTGCAGAAAGATCATCACTTGTATATTCCGTTACAAATTTAGGATTTACTACAGGATCCTTCTGCTCTACTTTAATATGCTTGGATTCATCTTCATATTTCTTAAGCAGATTGGTAATATTTTCATCTTCAGAACCGCTCTGTGCAATCTGGTAAATTGTTACGTCCTTGTCCAGATCTTTCAGCATTGCTTTTGTATCATCACCAATACTGTAGAGTTTCTGGCTGCTGATATCAATTTCTGAATATTTGGACGGAATCGCATTTACGATCATGTTGAGCACTACAACTACTGCAATAAATATCACTGACATAACCATTGTGTAAGAGCCGTTTTTGATATGCTTCTTACTGATGGTGCCAATCAGTTTCTTTTTGTCAAATTTTTTATGCTTATTATTTTTCATCTTTTCTTTCAGTTTCATTTTCTTTCACCTCCCCACTAATTCCAGCGTCTCTTCAAAATAGACTGTGTTGTAAGGAACAGGCATACTGCGATCACAGAAAGAAAATATACAATTCCTTTTATATCAAAGATGTTACTTGTAAAATTATCAAAGTGTCCGCTCAGATTAAGCACATCCAGGACTTTCTGAATACCGCCCTCAAAAATACTGGATTTTACTACATAAATAATAATCAGTGCCACTTCTCCGATCACACCGATCACTGCTGAGATCAGAATATTCTTGATCATGGTATAGATAATGATGGCTGCTGCCAGGATCAATAACCCAAATGTCACGCATGTCGACATAGATGTCTGAGAGAAGAATGAAGAAATACCATTCATCATGTAAAATGCAAATAAGAAAACAAATGTGAGTACCGCTGCAATTACCTGGCTCTCAGTTAATGCTGACATAAATACACCGATTGCAATATTTGCACATCCCAGGAGAAAGAATCCCAGGACTGCTGTATATGCAGATGCAAACTCTACTGTGCCAAACCTGGACATAATCAGCGGATAAGTACACATAACTGCCATCGGAACAGCAAATACAGTTACCAGTGCAAGATATTTACCTATTACAATACCGCTCACAGAAACTGGTGCTGTCAGAAGCAGCTGATCTGTTTTCTGTTTTCTTTCCTCTGCAAGTACACGCATAGTCAAAATCGGTACTCCGATCAGGAATGCAAAGGTAATTGCACTTAAGGTGTATTCAAATTTCGGATATGCTGCTGAAAGCTGATATGCTGAAAAATAAATACCTGTCAGTACAAGAATGAAAAAGATAAATAAATATCCTACCATGGATGTCAGGTAACTTTTCAGCTCTCTTTTATATATAGCTGTCATGGTTATTTCTCTCCCCCTTTATCATTATTCTGTTCTTCCGGTATTTCTGCTGATGTCTGTTTTACGTTTGTCTCGTTTGATTTACCGGCATCAGTATCTTTATCTTCAGGTGTATTTGGGACTTCGTCTGCAGATATTGGTTTATCGGATGCAGTAAGTTCAAGGAAGATTTCCTCCAGTGATACTTTCCTGGACTTCATCTCATAGATTGGGCTGTTAATCTCCGACATTTTGTAGAATACTTTTTCCCGAATGTCATTCTGCTCCTCTGTTGAAACTTTCACACTCCAGAGATTCTGTTTCTCATCTTTTTCCATTGTTACGCTGTTGACTCCCTCGATTCCCTCGAGAGCCAGCCTGATCTGTGTTTTTTCACCTTTAATAAGCATCTCCAGAGTATTGGATCCCTCTGCAAGTTTTCCAAGATTCTCAGGAGTATCGCTTGCTACCAGTTTTCCATGAGAAATGATCAGCACGTAATCGCATACCGCGCTTACTTCAGAAAGTATATGCGAGCTGAGAATAACGGTATGTTTCTTTTTTAATTCTTTAATTAAGGTTCGGATTTCAATAATCTGTTTAGGGTCAAGACCTACTGTCGGCTCATCCAGGATGATCACCTCCGGATACCCCATAATCGCCTCAGCAAGACCAACTCTCTGTCTGTAACCTTTTGACAGGTTCTTTATCAGACGGTTTCTCATGTCTGAAATCTTTACCATATCCATGACTTCTTCGATCATGTTTGCTTTTTTATCTTTTGGGATTTTCTTGAGATCTGCCACAAATTTCATGTATTCCAGGACAGTCATATCAAAATAGACCGGCGGCTGTTCAGGCAGATAACCGATACATTTCTTTGCCGCTTCCGGTTCTTCGAGGATATCGTGTCCGTCAATTTTGACGGTTCCTTCGGTGGATGCGATGTATCCGGTTATCATATTCATTGTAGTGGATTTTCCTGCACCGTTTGGTCCCAGAAATCCATAGATTTTGCCTTTCTCTATTTTAAAGGAAAGGTGGTCAACTGCCGTATGGTTACCATATCGTTTAACCAGATTGTTTACTTCAATCAATGTGTTCTCCTCCTCTTAATTTTTGCCAAAATAAAATATAGAAAATGTCCCCAGGTGAAACAGAGAATGGGGGAACCCGAGGACATCTCTATAAAAATAGTTTATGATGAAGTTGTGATGAAATTAGGATAAAAGTGTGATTATTCTGTGATGTTTGTTTGAAAAAAATAGCTGTCCCGAAATCTCGGCATTTTTTGCCAGAAGATTTCATGAGACAACTATACATAGATTTATTATGACAATGGTTCTTTTAATGGTGTTCCTGCTTTACGCGGATACTTTCCAGGTGTAGATTTTTTCTTATTTATAATGACAAGGGATCGGTCAATCTCAGAGTCCGGCAATTTAAAGTATGTGATGTCTTTCACCTGACCACCGAGGATATTGATTGCTTTCTCTGCTTCTTCTGCCTCTTCCTGTACAGTTCCTGATTTATAGGAAATGAAAGTTCCTCCTGTCTTTACATAAGGAAGACAATATTCTGACAGAGTTGCAAGGTTTGATACTGCCCTGGATACACAGAGATCATATTTCTCACGATACTCTTTATTTTTTGCATACTCTTCTGCTCTTCCATGAATCGCCTTAATCCCTTCTAATCCAAGAAGCTCAAAACTTTCCTCAAGGAAGTTTACCCTCTTTTTCAGAGAATCCAGCAGACATGCCTCCAGATGTGGAAAAGCAATTTTCAAAGGCACACCTGGAAATCCGGCACCTGTACCGATGTCCATAATTGTTTTTACTTTTGTCATATCAATGGCTTTTACACAGGCAAGACTGTCAAGAAAGTGCTTTGTAAGTACTTCCTCAAACTCAGTAATACCTGTCAGATTCATAACCTTATTTTTTTCTACCAGAAATTCATAAAACTGGATAAACTGATTTTTCTGCTTCTGGCTCAGCTCTATACCCAGTTCTCTGCATCCATTTTCCAATGTCGTCAGATTATACGGCATGTATTATTCTCCTTTTTCTACCTTTATTTATTATTTTTGTATATTTTACAGGGTTGTTTTATGTGCTTTTATGATTTTATCTGTTATTTATAGTCCGTTATTTTACTCTTTTATGTACTATTTTAATATTTTTTGCCAATTTCTTGTTTTTATAAGCACATTAAAGCGTATTATATTAATTATTTCGTACTGGAAAGATACACCAGTAAAACTGATATATCAGCAGGAGAAACTCCTGAAATTCGGGAAGCCTGTCCGATTGAAATCGGTCTGTATGCTTCCAGTTTCTGACGTGCTTCGATTCTCAGGCTTCCAACTTTCTCATAATCAAGATCTGTCGGGATTTTCTTTGCTTCCAGTTTCTTAAACTGTTCTACCTGTTTTAACTGTCTGCGGATATATCCATCATACTTGATGTTAATGTCAACCTGTTCCTGTACATCCCATGGCAGTTCCGGACGTTCTTTATCAAGTGGTTTGATTGCTTCATAAGAAAGTTCCGGACGGCGGATCAGTTCAGCCAGAGTAGTTCCAGATTTCAGCGGTGTGCTGTTATAGCTTTCCAGAAGGGTCTGAACCTCTTTGTTTGCTCCGATATTTGTATGTTCTACTCTGCTGATCTCTGTTTTTATCTGTTCTTCTTTCGTAAGGATTTTCTGATAATCCTCTTCACTGATGAGCCCTGCCTGATATCCCTTTTTACGAAGTCTCAGATCCGCATTGTCCTGTCGGAGAAGTAATCTGTACTCCGCTCTGCTGGTCATCATTCTGTATGGCTCATGGTTTTCTTTTGTTACCAGATCATCAATAAGAACACCAATATAAGCCTCAGAACGGTCAAGAATCAGCTGTTCCTGACCTTTAACTTCCAGAGCAGCATTAATTCCTGCGATCAGTCCCTGCGCCGCTGCTTCTTCATACCCTGAGCTTCCGTTAAACTGACCGCCGCTGAACAGTCCTTTGATTTTCTTAAATTCCAGTGTAGGATATAACTGACGTGGATTAATACAGTCATATTCGATGGCATATGCATTTTTTACGATTTTTGCATGTTCCAGTCCCGGTACGGAATGATACATTTCTTCCTGCACATCTTCCGGCAGAGAACTGGACATTCCACCAATATACATCTCATTTGTATAGAGACCTTCCGGCTCAATAAATACCTGATGACGATTCTTATCTGCAAAACGGACTACTTTATCTTCAATTGACGGGCAATAACGCGGACCGGTTCCTTCGATCATACCGGAATACAACGGAGAACGGTCAAGGTTTGCACGAATGATCTCATGAGTTTTCTCATTTGTATATGTCAGCCAGCAGGATTTCTGCTCTATCTGAACATCTTCCGGATTAGTTGAGAATGAAAATGGTACAACTCTCTCATCTCCAAACTGTTCCTCCATTTTACTGTAATCAATTGTATTTCCGGCAATACGGGCAGGTGTTCCTGTTTTAAAACGGAACATTTCAATTCCCAGCTCTTTCAGAGAATCAGTCAGGTAGTTGGCTGCCTGCAGTCCGTTTGGTCCTGTATAATTACTTACATCACCGTAAATACATCTTGCTTTTAAATAAGTTCCTGTACAGAGGACCACTGCTTTACAGTTATAAGTTGCACCGGAATATGTTTTTACCCCTGTAATCTTTCCGTCCTCGACCAGAAGTTTTGTTACTTCTCCCTGTTTAATAGTCAGATTAGGTGTATTTTCAAGCGTTTTTCTCATTTCATTGCTGTATGCCTGTTTGTCAGCCTGCGCACGTAAGGAGTGCACTGCAGGTCCTTTGGAACAGTTAAGCATTTTGGACTGGATAAAGGTCTTGTCAATATTTTTTCCCATTTCACCGCCCAGGGCATCAAGCTCTCTTACCAGATGGCCTTTGGAACTGCCACCTACGTTCGGGTTACATGGCATTAATGCGATACTGTCTACACTTACAGTAAACATCACTGTATTCAGGCCCAGGCGCGCGCCCGCAAGTGCTGCTTCACATCCGGCATGACCGGCACCGACTACAACAATATCATAATCTTCTACTAACGTTCTCATTTTGTCTCCTTTTATTTTACAACTGCTCATTCTATTCTTTCAAAAATCGCCGAAGGCGATTTTTTGATTTTTATTTACCCATGCAAAACTTGCTGAATATCTCATTTACCAGGTCTTCACCAACAGACTCTCCGAGGATTTTACCCAGATTTTCATATGCATTCATAAGATCTATAGAAAAGAAATCTTCCGGCATTCCCATTTCGATACTGTTTCTGACCAGATCAAGGCTTCTGTCAGCCTCTTCCAATGCTGCTTTATGACGGGCATTTGTAATATATACCTCATCATTAAAGGAAATCTCTCCTCCAAAAAACATATCTTTAATCTGTTCTTCCAGTTCTGTAATGCCTTTTTCTTCTTTTGCAGAAATCGGAATTACAGGATGTCCTGTTTTTTCTTTCAGGATTTCCGGCTGGATTTCCGGCTGAAGATCAGTTTTATTATACAGGATAATCGCCTTTTTTCCAGTAAGCATTTCCATGATTTCTTCATCATTTTCGTCAAGCGGAACAGAAGAATCCACTACATAAAGAATCAGATCTGCTTTCTGTGCCATTTCTCTGGCTCTGTCTACCCCTATTTTTTCCACAATATCCTTTGTTTCCCGGATTCCGGCTGTATCAATAATCTTCAGAGATATTCCATGAAGTGTGATATATTCCTCCAGAATGTCTCTGGTCGTTCCTGCAATATCTGTCACAATAGCCCGGTTTTCTCCGATCAGAAGATTTAACAGTGAGGATTTTCCGGCATTTGGTTTTCCAAGGATAACTGTCTGGATTCCCTCCTGGATCATCTTTCCGTCAGAAGAAGTTTTCAACAGGCGCTTCACTTCTTTCTGTTCATTATCCACAACTTCCAGAAGTTCCTGGGGATATCCATCCAGACTGATATGTTCCGGATCATCCAGTGCCGATTCTATATATGCAATGTGATAAATCAGCTTTTCTCTGATATCTCGGATTGCTTTCTGCACAGAACCTCTTAACTGATCCATGGAACTGCGAAGCGCATATTCATTTTTCGCCTGTATAACATCCATAACAGCCTCTGCCTGGGATAGATCCATCCGTCCGTTCAGGAAGGCACGTTTGGTAAATTCTCCTGGTTCTGCAATTTCGGCACCATTTTTCAGCACTGTATCCAAAACCCTCTGCATAGCATATACACCACCATGACAGTCTATTTCTACTGTATCTTCTCCTGTAAAAGTCCTCGGTGCATGCATGATCATTACCAGAACCTCATCAATCAGTTCCTCTCCATCATAAATATATCCATAATGAATGGTATGAGTCGGAACTTCTTTTATTTTTTTCTTCCCGCCTTTTGATCTGTAGATACGGGAAATCACATCCATGGCATTCTCGCCGCTGATACGGATGATTCCGATTCCGGACGCACTCATGGCTGTGGAAATTGCTGCGATTGTTGTTTCCATTTTTTTCTCCTCACTTGCCTGTTCTATAATAGTTCCGTCCCTGCGGAACAGTATACTGTTACAATAATTCTGTCATCTTATATACATAACAGGAAAATCACACTGACTACTGTTATTTTTCTCTGCAAGTGTGTAATCTCTCTGGTATATATACAAGACTTTCCGTAAAATAAAAATGTTACTCCAGGCAAAAGTACACACGCAAAGTTACGTGTTATTCACGCTTTCACCTAGAATAACATTCTTTTTTCATATCTGCAATGAAGCAGTCATAATATTAATTTCTTTTTAATTTTACCACTACATGACGGTAAGGCTCTTCACCCTCACTGACTGTCTCAACGAATTTATTTCCCTGAAGAGCAGAATGGATAATTCTTCTCTCATAAGGATTCATTGGCTCAAGAATAACCGGCTTGCGGGTTTTTCTTACTTTATAAGCAATACCTCTTGCAAGGTTCTCAAGAGTTTCTTTACGGCGCTTGCGGTAATCTTCTGTATCAAGTTTTACACGAATGTAATTTGATTTACCTTTATTTACCACAAGACTCGTCAGATACTGAAGAGAATCCAGAGTCTGGCCTCTCTTGCCGATAAGGATTCCCATATCTTCGCCTTCAAAGTCAACTTCCAGACTTCCGTCCGTTGTGTTATATTCAGATGTAATCTCTACTTCTCCAAGATTCATGGACGCAAATACATCACGAAGGAATACCTTTGCTCTGTTTTCTACTTCTTTAATCTCTTCCGGATCTGTAAGGATCTCAACAGGCTTTGCTGGTTTAGCCGTCTTTTCTCTGACTTGTTTCTCTTTTGGCTCTCTGAATTCTCTCGGCTGTTTTTCTTTTGCAGCCCTTTCCTTTACAGGTTTTGGCTGTCTTGGTTTCTCAGAAACAGCTTTCGGCTCTTTGATTTCTTTCTTTACCGGTTTTATAGCTTCCGTTTTCTTTTCTTCCTGAACCGGGGCTTCCTCTTTGAAGGAATCAAGTTTCACTGTCTCTACGATTTCCTTCATTTCTTCTTCCTCAGAAACCGGCTCAATCTTACGAACCTTAATTACTGCAGGCTTGCTTCCGATTCCGAAAAATCCGTTGCTGCCTTCACTTATTACCTGAATCTCAAGCTGGTCACTGGATACGCCAAGCTCGATACATGCTTTTGTAATTGCTTCACTCTTTGTTTTCGCTGAAAACTGGATATAATCCTCCATGCCAACCCCTCCGTTCCTGACTACTTCTTCTTATTACGCTCATCAAATGCTTTTACCAGATTGGCCTTTGCAGTAATGCTGCCAGGTTTTGCATTCGCAGCGTCTTTGTAAGCTTCTTCAACCTTCTTGGCTCTTGTCTCAACATTTGTATTGCTGCTGCCTTTTTCAATCTTATTGATATTCTTGGCGCTCTGATGGGCCTGATTTGTAATCTTCTGAGGTGGAAGTCCCGCTTTCTCACGCTTCTTTTCCATCTTCTTCATATTCTCACTGATCAGGTCTTCAATCTGGATCTTATCCATCTTTTTATTGATAACAACCTGCTGCACACTTCTTACTGCAGCACTTGCTACCCAGTAAATACCAAGACCTACAGGGAATGTGAAACAGAATACTGCTGACATCAACGGCATTACCATATTCATTGTCTTCATGGAGTTCATCATTGCATCCTGCTGTGAATCGCCGCTCTGCTGTGCTGCCTGAGGCATCAGTTTTAAGTTGATCATCTGTGTAGCCCACGCAAGAATCGGGATAAGAATCGCAACGATAGCAAGAAGAGCAGATCCACCTACAAAAGCTGCTTTAATATAAGTCAGTGGCTGATCAGCGATATTCAGACCAAAGAAATTCTGCACATGTGAAATCTCTTTTGCAGTGCTGTTCAGCGTATCAGTAAATCCTGCAAACTGGCTTGTCTCAGCAAGTGTTCTCCACTGGGAAGGTGATAATGCATACAAAAAGTCTGTGACTGAATTACTTGTAGCTTTACTTCCATCCATAATAAGCTGAACTCTTGTCATCTTATTATCTGTGATAAACTGCTGAAGGATATCTGTATATCCGTTTACACCTGTAATACTGGTAACTGCAGATGCAAGGATATCCCTTACACTTCCTACATATGCCGGAATTTTATAAATTACCTGATATAAGGCCATCAAAATAGGGAACTGGATTGCAAGCTGTACACAGCTTCCTGTAGGAGATACGCCGTATTTCTGATATACAGCCTGTGTTTCCTCCTGCATTTTCTGCATTGCAGCAGTATCGTTGTTTTTTCCCTTGTACTTCTTTTGAATTTTCTGAAGTTCCGGCTGCATGATTGCACTCAGCTTAGAGAATTTCTGCTGTTTGATCTGCAGTGGGGTCATAAGAGCATAAATAAGGATACTGAAGATGATAATACAAAGACCGATATTCTGAATTCCAAAGATATTCAGCAATCTGTAAATACCATCCATGATCCATCCCATAACGGTCGCAAGCTGACCAATGATAGGAGTGCTGCTCTTTGTCGCTAAAATCATTTCCAAGTTCATTTCCTCCTAGAATCCATAAATGACAGGAGGTTCCTTCGATCGATCAATATTCAATTTTCAAGTACATTCCTGTCTTTACGGTACAGGGTCATAGCCTCCGTGGGAAAAAGGATTACAGCGAAGTATCCTCCATACCGCAAGAAGACCACCCTTTAATGCACCATATTTTTCGATTGCTTCTAAACCATATTGAGAACATGTGGGAATATAAGGACATTTTGTTCTCTTCATCGGTGATATATACTTTTGATAGAGTTTAATTATTCTGATCAGAAACTTCTTTATCATTGTTCTTACCTGCTATGCAGTGCTTTCCCGCCAGATGCATCAGCGCACTCTCTATCTCTTGATAGGTTCTGTCCTTTGCCTGTGGGCGTGCAACTACTACAATGTCCAAACTGTTTTCAAATTCCGCTTCATTCAACCGATAACTTTCTCTTATCAATCTGGTGAGTCTGTGGCGAACCACACTATTCCCTACTTTTTTACTTACTGATATTCCCAGACGATTCTTCATGTACTGATTTTTCAGTACGTACATCACCAGATACCGATTACCTTTTGATGTTCCATTTCTGTATACTTTTTGAAAATCTTGATTTTTTTTTAAGGACTCTGATCTTTGCATAGAATCCCCTTTCCTAATCTCTTTTTTAAGAGAAGAAAAGACCACATAATTGCGGTCTTATTCTTAGGCTGATAAATGCTTTCTTCCTTTTAATCTTCTGGCAGCTAAAACTTTACGTCCGCCTTTTGTGCTCATACGAGCTCTGAATCCATGAACTTTCGCTCTTGATCTTTTTTTCGGCTGAAATGTCATTTTCATAGGTAAAGCACCTCCTTTATCTATATGGAATTTAAAATTATTAACCTAATCAGAACATCATTTCAATTATATTCATAAATGGCATTCTCGTCAAGTAAAAATTCTTGCTTTCCTAGAATTTTTTATATCCACAAAGTTTTCCACACTGTGCATAACCTGTCATTTTGAAAAGGTTTACGTAACATTATCCACATTTTGTGGATAACTTGTGGATAACCTGGGGATTATCAGCAAAAATATCCACTTTTGACTGTTGATTTTAACGCATATGTCACAAAAAACGGTATATTTCGAGGGGATTCGACAGTGGATAGAGTTATACACATAATTTTTCATTATTGAAACCCGTAAAACCATGTTATGGTAACCAGAATGGTTATCAACCTATTTATCCACATTTATCCACACACAAAATGTTGATAACTTTCCAGTTTATTCACAAGATATCCCCCATTTTTTTCCTTGAATTTTTTTATTATCCACTGCAATTTTTTTAAATTGTGGATGTTTTGTGGACAATTCTATACTTTTCCCCATTTATTTTTCCTATTTTTAGCTTCAAAACAACATTTTCCTCCTCGTCCCCTCATTCTTTTAGGTAATCCACAGCAATCTTAATTTTTTCTCCGAATGTGCATAATTTTCCACATAAATTTCCTATATAAATAAGATTTTGTCGTTGCGAAAAGACAGGATTTATTATAATATATATAAGGATATTTATGTCCGTTTATCAAAATACCAGTAAAATTCCGGTATATTTAGCCTGCCACACCCTAATTTCCTGTTTCCAGCTGGTATTTTGATAAACGGACATGTCGCCGACGGACGGCATCATTTAATATAAGAAACAATCAGATGTGTACGGGAGGAAAAAATGAGCACAGTAATAGAAAAATGGGATGAAATCCTGGGAATTGTGAAAAAGGAGCACGATCTTTCCGATGTTCGATTCGACACATGGCTGAAACCCCTGAAGGTTTATGATGTCAGTGGAAATGTAGTTACCATCGTCGCTTCCGACCAGGTGCGATTAAGCTACATTAATAAGAATTACAAACTGCCTCTGCAGGTTACCATAAGCGAAGTTACCGGAATGACCGACTGCGAAGTGAAATTTATCCTTCCAGAAGACGTCCCGGCGAAGAAATCCATTTCCGACGCTGCACCTGATCAGGACAACCGTTTTAAGGCCAGATGTGAAGAAGCAAATCTGAACCCCAAATATACATTCAATACTTTTATCGTGGGCAGCAACAACAAACTGGCTCAGGCTGCAGCCCTGGCAGTAGCGGAATCTCCGGGAAATACGTACAATCCGCTGTTTATCTATGGTGGTGCAGGACTTGGCAAGACCCATCTTATGCATTCCATCGCCCACTTTATTATTGAAAATGATGATAACAGTAAGGTTCTCTATGTTACAAGTGAAGAATTTACCAATGAGCTGATCGAGACCATCCGTAATGGAAATAACACCGCCATGAGTAAATTCCGCGAGAAATACCGTAACATTGATGTCCTTCTCATTGATGATATTCAGTTTATTATAGGAAAGGAATCCACGCAGGAGGAATTTTTCCACACCTTCAACAGCCTTTACAGTGCAAACAAACAGATTATCATATCTTCCGATAAACCGCCGAAGGATATGGAAATTCTGGATGAGCGTTTCCGTTCCAGATTCGAATGGGGACTGATCGTGGATATTACTCTGCCGGATTACGAGACCAGGATGGCCATTCTTCATAAAAAAGAAGACATGGACGGCTACAATGTAAGCGAAGATGTTATCAAATATATTGCAAATAATATCAAATCCAACATCCGTGAGCTGGAAGGTGCCTTCAATAAGGTAGTTGCTTATGCAAAACTGGAGAAAAAAGAGGTTACCCTTGAACTTGCCGAGCAGGCTCTGAAGGATATCGTCGCACCGAATGAAAATAAACAGATTACTGCAGACTACATTATTTCTATGGTAGCAGAGCATTTTAATGTAAGTACTGCCGATCTTTGTGGAAATAAAAGAAGTTCCAAGATCGTGATGCCAAGACAGGTGGCAATGTATCTTTGCCGTGAAATTCTGGCGATCCCGCTGAAAAATGTAGGACAGTATCTTGGAAATCGCGACCACACTACCGTTATGCACGGAGTAGAAAAGATCGAAAAGGAACTCCAGAACAACGAACAGCTCCAGAACACCATCGATACATTAAAGAAAAAAATTAATCCACAAACTTAACACATTTTTTCCACATTTCATGTGTATAAGATGTTGACATTATGTGTATTAATGTGAATAACTTTTGGCGACAAAATCGCTTATGTGGTTTTACACAGGTTATTCACACTCTAAACCAATGCTTTTACACGAAGTTATCCATACCCGAAACCCTTTTATTCACTGGGCGGAAGTGAGTTTTTCACATATTCACACCCCCTACGGCGGATACGGCGGATATCTTCTTAAATATATTTAATGAAAAACCCATTTTCTCCAGAAAGGAAGTTATACACATTATGAAAATCATTTGCTCCAAAAGTAACTTGTTGAAGAGCGTCAGCATTTCCTTAAAAGCTGTACCATCCAAAACAACTATGCCAATTCTGGAATGTATTCTGATTGATGCAACAACAAATCAGATCAAATTTACTACTAATGACATGGAACTTGGAATCGAAACCATTGTCGAAGGTACTATAGAAGAAAAAGGAATGGTTGCCCTGAATGCGAAAATCTTTTACGAGATCATCAGAAGACTTCCAGACAACGATGTTACCATTAAAACTGATGAAAAATTCGCTGCAACTATCACCTGTGAGAAAGCAAAATTTAATATTCCTGGAAAATCAGGAGAAGATTTTGCGTATCTCCCAATTATTGAAAAGGAAGAGGCATTAACTGTTTCTCAATTTACCTTAAAAGAGATGATTCGTCAGACAATATTCTCTATTGCATCTAACGAGACAAACAAACTGATGACAGGAGAACTCTTCGATATGAACGGGGATATTCTGAAAGTGGTATCCCTTGACGGACACCGTATTTCCATCCGCAAGATCGAGCTGAAGGAATTTTATGAACCGAAGAAGATCGTGGTTCCGGGAAAGACCCTGATTGAAGTCAGCAAGATCCTTTCAGGTGAAGCAGACAGCGAAGTGAGACTGTATTTCACAGCCAACCACATTGTATTTGAATTTGATGATACCGTTGTGGTATCCAGACTGATTGAAGGAGAATATTTCCGTATCGAGCAGATGCTGTCCAATGATTATGAGACAAAGGTAAGAATCAATAAAAGAGAACTCCTGAACTGTATTGATCGTGCAACTCTTCTTGTAAAAGAAGGTGATAAGAAGCCGATCATCATCAACATTCAGGATGAAATGATGGAACTTAAGATCAAGTCAGAGAAGGGTACGATGGATGAAGAGATTATGATCACCAAAGAGGGAAAAGACCTCTTGATCGGCTTCAATCCGAAGTTCCTCATTGACGCACTTCGTGTCATTGATGACGAAGAAGTAGATCTTTACTTTATGAATGCAAAGGCTCCTTGCTTTATCAAGGATGAAGGAGAAAGCTATGTATACCTGATTCTTCCGGTGAACTTCAGTGGAGCAGTATAGGAATTTAGAGAGGACAAAAATTATGGAGACAATCAAACTCAGAGATGAATTTATCAAGCTTGGTCAGGCACTGAAAGCAGCAGGTCTTGTGGGATCCGGTGTGGAAGCCAAGGAAGTCATTACAGAAGGTCTGGTAAAGGTTAATGGAGAAGTAGATACCAGACGTGGTAAAAAATTATATGACGGCGACGTTGTTACATTTAACGGAGAAGAGATCAAGATTGAAAAATAGGCTGGCACAGGTATGATTATCAAATCATTAAAATTAAAAGATTACAGAAATTATGAAATATTGAATATTGAATTTGATCATGCCACGAATATTTTTTACGGTGATAATGCGCAGGGCAAGACGAATATCCTGGAAGGGGTGTATTTGTCGGGAACCACGAAGTCTCACAGGGGGACGAAGGACCGGGATCTGATCCGATTCGGGCAGGATGAGGCTCATATTGAGACTGTCATTGAGAAAAATGGCGTTCCATGGCAGATCGATATGCACCTGAAGAAGAACAGTCCGAAAGGGATTGCCATCAATAAGATGCCGATCCGGAAAGCAAGCGAACTTTTCGGAATTGTGAATCTTGTATTTTTCTCGCCGGAAGATCTGAACATTATCAAGAACGGGCCGGCAGAGAGAAGAAGATTCATAGATCTGGAGCTTTCGCAGCTTGATAAGGTGTACCTGAATAATCTGTCGAATTACAACCGGATCGTGAATCAGCGAAACCATCTGCTGAAAGAGCTCAGTTTCGGCGGAAAGAAAGATCTTTCGGATACACTGGAAATATGGGAGCTGCAGATGGTACAATATGGGGAAAGGCTGATTGCCAGAAGAAAAAAATTTGTCGAACAGATCAATGGGATCATTGCAAAGATTCACCAGAGACTGACCGGCGGTAAAGAAAGCCTGAAGATCATATACGAGCCAAGTACGGGAGATCTGCCATTTGAACAGGCACTGAACCGGTACCGGGAGAGAGATCTGCGGATGAAGAGTACAACGGTGGGGCCGCACAGGGACGACATTGGTTTTCTGATCGGTGATATGGACATCCGCAAATATGGTTCCCAGGGACAGCAGAGAACGGCTGCCCTGTCTTTGAAACTGTCGGAGATCGAGCTGGTCAAACTGGCAACACATGACACCCCGATACTTTTACTTGACGATGTATTGTCTGAACTTGATAAACACAGGCAAAACTATTTGTTAGACAGCATACATGATATACAGACCCTGATCACCTGTACAGGAGTTGAGGATTTTGTAAATCACCGCTTTTCAATAAACAAAGTGTTCCATGTCCAGAACGGGCAGGTAACGAAAGAAAACTAGGAGGACTGAGAATGGGTACAGAAAAAGTACAGCATGAATACGGCGCAGATGAAATTCAGATATTGGAAGGTCTTGAGGCAGTCCGCAAACGTCCTGGTATGTACATTGGAAGTACATCAGCCAGAGGCTTGCATCATCTTGTATACGAGATTGTCGATAATGCCGTAGACGAAGCTTTGGCGGGCTTCTGTGATACGATTTATGTAACAATCAATAAAGACAATTCGGTGACCGTTATCGATAATGGACGTGGAATTCCGGTTGGTATCAACCACAAAGCAGGACTTCCTGCGGTAGAAGTTGTATTTACCGTGCTGCATGCAGGAGGTAAATTCGGTGGTGGAGGATACAAGGTATCCGGTGGACTTCACGGTGTTGGAGCGTCTGTTGTAAATGCGCTTTCCAACTGGTTGGAAGTTGAGATCTACCACGAGGGTAAAGTATACCAGCAGCGTTACGAGCGCGGAAAAGTTATGGAGAAACTGACCGTGATCGGTGACTGTGAAGAAGAAAAGACCGGTACAAAAGTAACATTCCTGCCGGATGATACCATTTTTGAGACAACGATCTTTGATTTTAATGTTCTGAAACAGAGATTCCGCGAGATGGCATTCCTGACAAAAGGACTGAAAATCGTATTGAAGGACGACCGTGAGGAAGAGCCGAAAGAAAGAACATTCCACTACGAAGGCGGAATCAAAGAATTCGTTACTTACCTGAACCGCAGTGCGACACCGCTTTATGAGCAGATCATTTACTGTGAAGGTATGGTAAATAATGTGTCTGTCGAAGTGGCTATGCAGCACAACGATTCTTACAGTGACAATACGTATGGATTTGTCAATAACATTACGACTCCGGAAGGTGGAACACACGTTGTCGGATTCCGTAATGCGATCACAAAGACATTTAATGATTATGCAAGAAAGAACAAGCTTCTGCGTGACAATGAGCCGAACTTAAGCGGTGAAGATATCCGTGAGGGCCTGACCGCGATCATCAGCGTCAAGATCGAGGATCCACAGTTTGAAGGCCAGACCAAGCAGAAACTTGGAAACAGCGAGGCAAGAGGTGCGGTTGACAATGTAGTCAGCAAGCAG